>Ga0210395_10000470_pt1 | contig 31738 bp, 35 predicted proteins | sample IncBWH4OmetaG_FD_150861 | JGI IMG/M metagenome (GOLD analysis project Ga0210395, IMG submission 150861) | Forest soil microbial communities from Barre Woods Harvard Forest LTER site, Petersham, Massachusetts, United States - Inc-BW-H-4-O ... | reverse complement strand
TTTCCTCGGTCTGGCCGCTGTTGCTCAGCAAAATCGCGAGGTCGCCTTCCGCGCACAGGCCGAGATCGCCGTGCAACGCCTGGGTGGCATCGAGAAAACACGAGGAGATGCCGGTGCTGTTGAATGTGCCCGCGAGTTTTTGCGCGATGTGCGCGGACTTGCCCACGCCGCTGAAGAGCAGTTTTCCGCCGGCTACGGTTACATCGTCGATCGCGCGCGCGACGCCGACAAATTCCTCACCCAGGCCGTCGGCCGTGGCCGCGAGCGCGTCCCTCTCGATGCCGAGGCAGGTGCGGGCGCGGGCGAGCGCGGATTTTGAATCAAGCGTCATTTAGGTCATTTAGGGTTTGAGTTGCTTGAACGGCTTGCGGAAGTTACGTCTAACTTTCCCTCTGGTTCAATTTCTTTTCCAATGTCTCGTTCTTGTCGGTTTCTTCCCTTCGTCTTTGGTGTCCTGATCCTGCTGGCCGGTTGCGCGCGCGACGCCGAGTCTCCCTATGCGACGGAGAAGGACGATCCCGCCTACCAGAACGGCAAATCCCTTGAGCAACAAGGCCGCGACCAGGAGGCCCTGGGCGCATTTTTAAAAATTATCACCAAGCGTGGCGAGGATGCGCCGGAGTCGCACCTCGAAGCCGGCCTGCTCTACCAAGACCACGTCAAGGATCCGATCACGGCCATTTACTACTATAAAAAATACCTCGAGCTGTGTCCGAACAGCCCGCAGGCCAGCCTCGTGCGCGGGCGCATTGTCGCCTGCATGCGCGATTTTGCGCGCACGCTGCCCGGCCAACCCCTGGGTGAAGATGCCATGCAGCCCGATCTCAGCGATGTCGTTGACCGGTTGCAGAAGGAAAACGACGCGCTCAAGAGCGAACTCGCCGCACTCCGCGCCAACCGGCCCGCGCCGGCCGATGAGACCGCCGAGGCCAGCCAGCCGGCCCAGCCTGTGCCTGACACGGTTGCGGATACGCCGCAGACTGTCATCACGCGCGCTCCGCTCAACTTGGAGGGGCCGGCCGTGATGCCTCCGGCGGCGCGCTCGAGCATGACTCTTTCTTCGACGGCGACAGGCCGCCATACCCACACGGTGTCGACGGGTGACACGCTCATGAAAATCAGCCAGCAGTACTATGGCACGCGGAGCAAATGGCGCGACATCTACGCCGCAAACCGCGACGTGATGAAAAGCGAAAACGACCTTAAGATCGGGATGCAGTTGAAGATTCCGTAGCGGGTAATTGGTAATTCGACGTTCGATGTTCAGCGTTTTTACTCGTCATTCGTCATTCTGCATTCGTCATTTCCTTCCTCATGCCTGAAACATCCGCAACCTCCGATTCTGCTCGGCCGGCTGACTCCGGCGACGAGCGACTTCACGGTGGTTCGGTGCGGGAAGTGTTCGGTGCATTCTTGAAGTTGGGCTGCACCGCCTTCGGAGGACCCATTGCCCACCTGGGTTATTTCCAAAATGAATTCGTGAAGCGGCGGCGGTGGATCGACGAGCCCACGTTTGCCGACACGGTCGCGCTCTGCCAATTTCTGCCCGGGCCGACCAGCAGCCAGGTCGGGCTGGCGTTGGGCTGGCGGCGGGCAGGATGGCGGGGAGCATTTGCCGCCTGGTTCGCTTTCACGATGCCTTCGACCGTCCTGATGCTGGCCTTTGCTTACGGTGTGCGGGTCGCGGGCGATCTGTCCCACGCCGGTTGGGTGCAGGGATTGAAAGTGGCGGCGGTGGCGGTGGTGGCCCAAGCGGTGTGGACGATGGCAAAAAAACTTTGTCCGGACGTGCCGCGCGCGGCCATCGCCTTGGGCGCTTTGGCGGCGTTGCTGCTTATGCCGCAGCCGTGGATGCAAATGGTCGTATTGGTCGGAGGCGCAGCGGCTGGCGCCATGCTGATCCGATGGTTTAAGGTGGAGCCCGTTTCCGCTCCCGGGCCGGTCGCTGCCCAACGGCCAACGGTGGGCTACGGGTGGTTGGCAATTTTTTTTGGCCTGCTCTTTTTTCTGCCGTGGCTGGCGCGAATGTGGCCGGTCCAATGGCTGCAAGTTTTCGACGGATTTTTCCGGGCCGGTTCGCTTGTTTTTGGCGGCGGCCATGTCGTGTTGCCGCTGCTGGAACGGACGACGGTGGCCCGCGGATGGCTCGACCATGACCGCTTTCTCGCCGGCTACGGCGCAGCCCAGGCGCTGCCCGGGCCATTGTTCACGTTTTCCGCTTACCTCGGCGCACTTATTCCGCCGGGAGGCATCGGCGGTGGAATCCTGGCCTTGATCGCCATCTACCTGCCCACCGTCCTGCTGGTATTTGGCACGTTGCCGCAATGGGATCGATTGCGGGCAGCGCCCCAGGCCCGAGCCTTGCTTGCGGGTACGAATGCGGCGGTGGTCGGATTGCTCGCCGCGGCCTTTTGTCATCCGATTTGGACGTCGACGATGGTGGACTGGAAGCGCCTCGTCCTCGTGCTGGCCGCTTACGTTGGATTGGAATTTTGGCTCATCCCGCCGTGGTTGATTGTGCTCGCCTGCGCCTTGTTGGGTGGCGTGGCCAGCTGATTTTTCCCGCGGATCACGCGGATGAGCACGGATAAAAACAAAAGCCTCGGATTTTAAACCGCTAATTCACGCTAATGGACGCTAATCAGAGAAAGCGAAGGCTGTGCAGCCCGTTAACCACTAATGCTTACTGATGGCCAAACACACCGGAGGCTTAGGTAACTATCCTCTATCCGTTTCATCCGCGATATCGGTGCAAATATTAGCGACGATTAGCGCAAATTAGCGGTTTCAAATCCGGCTTGATAATCCGCGAAAGAAATCAGTGTGAATCAGTGGTTTATCCCGCGAAAAATTTCACGATGCGGCGCAGGCTGGTCGCGAGCACGTCGATTTCCTCGGGCGTGTTGTAAGCATAAAAACTCGCGCGGGTGGTGCCGGTAAGGCCGAGCTTTCGCATGAGCGGCTGGTTGCAGTGGTGGCCGCCGCGCAGTGCGATGCCGTCCTGGTCCGCAAATGTCACCACGTCGTGCGCATGCACGTCGTACAGTGCGAAACTTACGAGGCCGCCGCGCCCGCTGCGCGGGCCGAGGAGGCGGATGCCGGGCAGGTCGCTTAATTTTTCATAGGCGACGCTGGCAAGTCCGCCGTCGTGCTTGGCGATGGCGGCGCAATCGAGCGAGTCGAGAAAATCGCAGGCCACGGCGAGGCCGACCGCGTCGGCGACATTAGGCGTGCCGGCCTCGAAGCGCTCGGGCGCGGGCTTCCAGCGGCTCTCCAGGAAATCGGCCGAGGCGATCATGCCGCCGCCGCCCTGCCATGGCGGCATGGCGTCGAGCAACGCGCGGCGGCCATAAAGCACGCCGATGCCGGTGGGGCCGGCCATCTTGTGGCCGCTGAAAGCGAGGAAGTCGCAGCCGAGCGCCCGGACATCGAGCGGCAGGTGACCGGCCGACTGTGCGGCATCGACGACGGTGACGGCGCCGATCTTTTTTGCGCGCACGCAAAGTTCCGCCACGGGATTGATCGTACCCAGCGTGTGTGAAATGTGGGTGAAGGCGAAAATTCTGACCTCGGGCGTGAGCAGGCGGTCGAGTTGCGAGAGGTCGAGCAAGCCGTCGTCGCCGGTCACGGGCACGAAGCGAAGCGAGGCGCCGGTGCGCTGCGCGACGAGCTGCCACGGCACGAGGTTCGAGTGGTGCTCCATCTCGGTGAGCAGGATGACGTCGCCCTTTTTCAAGTTCGCGCCGCCCCAGCTCGCGGCCACGAGGTTGATCGACTCGGTCGTGCCTCGCGTGAAAATGATTTCGGCCGGCTCGGCGGCATTGATGAACCTGGCCAGGCGCGCGCGGGCCGCCTCGTAGGCGTCGGTCGCGCGCATGGAAAGCGCGTGCAGGCCGCGGTGGACGTTGGCGTTGTCGCGTTCGTAGAAACGCGCGAGCGCATCGAGCACCGCGCGCGGCTTGTGCGTCGTGGCGGCGTTGTCGAGATAGACGAGCGGTTTGCCGCCCTGCATGGTTTGGTGCAAGGCGGGAAACTGCGCGCGGAGATCGGTCCAGGTTGACATGAAGATCGGAGAAAAAGGCAGTAGTTGGTAGTTTGTATTTGGTAATTGGTGCAGCTTGGAGTTCGTCGTGCCATCCGTAGCCTTGGCGAAGGATGGGCGTCCGACGTTAGCCTTCAGCCTTTCAGCTCTTCAGCCATTGGACGCTCCTTGAGAGCGTCCAAAGCGGCGTGCCAGGCGAGCGTGGCGCATTTAATGCGGGCAGGGTAGGCATGCACGCCGGCGAAGGCAGCGAGTTCGCTGAACTCGTCGGGCGCCTGGCCGGTGGAGATGATCTTGTGAAAATCGTCGAAGAGAGCCCGCGCCTCGGCCGAGGTTTTTCCCTTGAGGCGCGTGGTCATGACCGAGGCGCTGGCTTGCGAGATGGCGCAGCCCTCGCCGTCGAAGGAGATGTCGGCGATGCGGTCGCCATCGAGCCGCAGGAAGACGCTGCACTGGTCGCCGCATGACGGGTTGTCGCCGTGGGCGACGCGGTTGGCGGTGGGCAGCTTGCCGCGATTGCGCGGCCGGCGGTTGTGGTCGAGGATGACCTGCTGGTAAAGGTCGTCGAGGTCGCTCATAAAGGGAATGAATTTCAGGCAGGATGAGCGGCTTGGCAACTACGCAACGCAAACGTGCGTAAATCACAAACGCCAATGGACAAACGCCAAAAAATCTGAAGATTAAAAAATCCAGTCATTCGCCATTCTGAATTCGTCATTTCTCCTATCAGTGTTCATCCGTGTCATCCGTGGTAAAAATATTGAACGCATCTTTTGATTCGAACTTTCGACGCCGGTTTTGCTGGGCGGCTTTGTCTGCAGTCATTCTGATCGGCCTGTCCTTTGCCTTCGTTGACCGGCCGGCTTCCACCTGGGCACATGCTACGCTGCACGGTGTGGTCGTGTTCCCGTGGCTTACCTGGCTCGTGAATCCTCTCTTGCCGGTGGCCATGGTGGGTCTGGCCGCGGCCGGCCTAGCCGTCACCGGCTTTGCCGCCGGGCTCGGCTGGCGGCCCAACGCTTTGGGCAAAACACTCATCGCGTGCTGTCTCGCTGCGGTGTTCGCGTTCGTCATGAAGGATGCGCTCAAGTTCGTCTTTGGCCGGACGTGGCCGGAAAGCTGGATCGACAACAATCCCTCCTGGATCAGGGACGGCGTGTACGGATTTCACTTATTCCATGGCGGCCGGGGCTGGGGATCATTCCCGTCGGGCCACATGACGTTGATCACGGCTCCGTTTGCCGTCCTGTGGCAACGGGCCGGCCGTTGGCGGTGGTTGTGTGCGGTGCCCGTCCTGGCCGTTGCGATCGGGCTCTTCGGCGCCAACTACCATTTCATCAGTGACATGATTGCCGGTTTTTATCTCGGCGTCGCCTGCGCCGCAGGAGCCGTGGCCTTGATTGGTTGAGCTTTTTAAGCGCACCGCGCGGTTGGCGGGATTGCAAAACCGGGCAATCGCGATAGGCTCAACGCCATTGTCGACCTCATGGCTGTAAAATTCCAAGACTACTACGAAACGTTGGGCGTGTCCCGCACTGCGTCAGCGGATGAAATAAAGCAGGCCTTCCGCAAACTCGCGCGGATCCATCACCCCGACGTGGCCAAGAACAAGGCCGCCGGTGAGGTGAAGTTCAAGGAGATCAACGAAGCCTACGAAGTCCTGAGCGACCCGGAGAAGCGGCGGCGCTACGACGAATTGGGGGCGAACTGGCAGGAAGGCGGCGCCGGCCCGTCCGTTCCTCGGGGCGGTAATCGCGGGCGGACACGCACGCACCATGGTGAGTCCGAGTTCGAATTTGGCGGCACGGGCTTCAGCGATTTCTTTGAATCGTTCTTTGGTGGCGGGCGGGAAGGCTTTGGTTCCTTCCGCTCGGCGACGGGCCAAATGGACGGCGACGAGGAGGGCTTTGCGTCCCAGGGCCAGGACGTCGAAGCCGATCTGCTCGTCACGCTGGAGGAGGCCCTGCACGGTTCGAAGCGCAAGGTCACCTTGCGGCGGCCGGGCGGTAACGGCAGTATCGAAAGAACGGATACGTATAACGTGCGCATCCCGGCCGGAGTGCACGAAAGCCAGCGCATCCGCCTCGCCGGCCAGGGCGGGGCCGGGCACGGCGGCGGCCCCGCGGGCGACCTCTACCTACGGGTGCGCCTCGCGCGGCATCCCGACTTCAGCGTGCAAGGGGCCGACCTTTATTACGACCTCGACCTCGCGCCCTGGGAAGCGGTGCTCGGGGTGCAGGCGAAAATCCCCACGCTTGACGGCCCCACCTCGCTCCGCGTGCCGCCCGGCACCGCGGCCGGGACTCAGCTTCGTTTGCGTGGGCTCGGCCTGCCGCGGGAAGATACACGCGGCGATCTTTACGCCACGGTGCGGATCCGAACGCCGGTCACCGTCACGGCGGAGGAACGCGCTCTGTGGGAGAAACTGGCCAGCACCTCCAGGTTCAAGCCCAGGAGCGAAGACCACGAATAAAAACATCATCCCGAAAAATATTTTACGGCGCCGGGTAACACCCTATAGTTTTCAGCAGCGTTTCGACGCACATTCGCAAGCATGAGTTTTTCGACTACACTGGAATCGACGGCGCAGGCGCTCGTGGCCCCGGGCAAAGGCCTCCTGGCCGCAGACGAAAGTTTCCCGACGATCGGGAAGCGATTCAAAGAATTTAATATTTCCTCCACCGAGGAGAACCGCCAGGCCTATCGCGAGATGTTGTTCACGACTCCGGGCCTGGGCGAATTCATCAGCGGCGTGATCCTGTTTGACGAAACGATGCGCCAAAAGATTGGCCGTGCTTCGATGCCAGAAGCTCTCGCCCAGCAAGGGATCGTTCCGGGCATCAAGGTGGATGCAGGTACGATGCCGTTGCCCGGCTTCGCCGGCGAAAAAATCACCCAGGGGCTCGACGGACTTCGCGAAAAGCTCGCCGCGTATCGGGAACTCGGTGCGCGCTTTACCAAATGGCGCGCGGTGATTGCCATCGGCGAACGCCTGCCGACGGCGACCTGCCTCGAAGCCAACGCGCGTGCGCTCGCGCTTTTCGCGGCGCTGAGCCAGGAAGTGGGCCTGGTGCCGATCGTCGAGCCGGAAATTTTGATGGACGGCAATCACACGCTCGCGCGCTGCGAGGAAGTCACAACCGCCACGTTGAAGACGGTGTTTGCCGCGCTCTTCGACCATCGCGTCGTCCTCGAGCAAATGTTGCTCAAGTCGGGCATGGTGCTGTCGGGCAAAGACTGTCCGCAGCAGGCCGATGTCGCGGAGGTGGCCGCCGCCACGCTGCGCTGTTTTCGGCGGGCCGTGCCGGCCGCGGTTCCCGGGATCGTGTTTCTTTCCGGCGGGCAAAGCGCCGTGGCCGCGACGGAGCGGTTGAACGCCATCTGCCGGGCGGGCGGCAGTCCGTGGAAGTTGAGTTTTTCTTACGGGCGCGCGCTGCAGGACGATGCGTTGAAGGCCTGGAAAGGCGTTCCCGGCAATATGGCGGCGGCGCAGGCGGCCCTTTACCACCGCGCCAAGTGCAACGGACTCGCGGTCCAGGGAAAATATTCGGAACAGATGGAACGGTGAATCGCCAGACTCGGCAAAAACATGAGGGAAATTCAAGACTGGAAGAAGGGCTTTATTCCATCCAGAAATTATAGCGATGGCCGCACAGATATTCCTTATTCGTCACGGGGAAACCCAATGGTCTCTCACCGGCCAGCACACGGGTCGCACCGACCTGCCGCTCACCGAAAACGGCGAGCACGGCGCGACTCATCTCCGCAGGCTGTTACAGAGGATCGCGTTTACACACGTGCGCACCAGCCCCCTCCAGCGTGCCCAACGAACCTGCGAACTGGCCGGTTTCGGCGCAGTGGCCCAGGTGGAGCCGGATCTGCATGAATGGGATTACGGCGCTTACGAAAGCAGGACGACGGCGGAGATTCGGGCGCAGCAGCCGGGGTGGAATATATTCCAAGACGGCTGTCCTCAGGGCGAATCGGCGGGCCAGATTTCTCAACGCGCGGATCGGGTGCTGGCTGGCCTTCGAACGATGGATGGAACGGTTGCCCTGTTTTCGCACGGACATTTCCTGCGCGTGCTTGCGGTGCGTTGGATCGGGCTGCCGGTCGACGCGGGCCAGCATTTGGCCCTGGATACCGCATCGTTAAGCATTCTCGGTTACGAACGCCCCAACGGAGAGAACCCTGCGATCTCACTTTGGAACGCCTGTTCGAATGCAACCTTTGCCCTTTCGGTTCCGTTTGGTGCTTAATTCCCTGGCAGGCTGTTGAAAAAACTCTGCTGAGCCGTTGTTGCGCTGAAGCATGCCGCTGTCCGCAAGGCGGATTCTTCGCCAGCGCAGCGCATGTCCTCGGCCGGCACGGTTGGCTCGCTCTTTTTGAAGTCGGCTAGCCAAGCCGTCTTGTCCGCCATCGCTTTTCGAACCCACTCGCGCAGCGCCGGTGAAACATGGTGTCCATCTGGATAGGGTAGGCATTCATCGACACGGAACGAGAAAACGCCATTCCGGTTCTTAAACCGGCTGACGGAGAACAGATTTTCGTTTTTCATGCTTAGGTTTTGTCCTAATAATCCTAGCCGATTCCGACCGGCTTATCGGCAAAATCAAAGCGCCGGCCCTAAAAACGGCAGTTTCTACTAGCCGGTGAGCAAGGGAGCTGCCATGATTTCTTCCCTGGATGCACCCGAATGCTGGGTCAGTGATCCCATGAAAAATTGCCAAGCAATGGCGTCGTCAGAAAAGTGCCACGAGTCCGGCCGGTTTGCACCTGATAGCCGGGCCTATCCTTGCGCGAAGCGGCGGTCGATCCTCGCGCTCGCCGTTGCGATTGGGGCGCTGATGTTGCCAGCGCGGGCCGACGTGCCGGCGAGCAGCACATCTTTCACCGTTTCCGGCCTTGGCTTGGAAATGCGGACGATTCCAGCCGGCATATTCGTCATGGGAAGCCCAGCCGACGAGCCGGGTCGTGGTGACGATGAAGGCCCGCAGACGAAGGTCACGATTTCGAAGCCATTTTGGTTGGGCAGGACAGATGTCACGGTTGGCCAGTGGAAAAACATCATGGGCTCCGATCTTGTGGCCCAGGCGCGCAAAGTCCCGTTCGAGATCTTCGGAGGCATGCAGCAGACGGTGCGTGATCACTTGAGGTCAGGCCCTCCACGTTGAAACGACCGAACTGCTTGGAAATACCGATGACAACCTGCCGATGCACTATGTGAGTTGGGACGATGCGATGGAGTTCTGCCGGAAGTTGACCCAGCAGGCCCGGAAAGCCGGAACATTGCCGGACGGCTATGAATACATGCTTCCGACCGAGGCGCAGTGGGAATATGCCTGCCGTGCGGGCACCACCGATGCAACCTATGCCGGGCCGATCCAAATCGTGGGCGAGCGCAACGCACCGGTGTTGGATGAGATCGCCTGGTACGGAGGCAACAGCAGCGTGGGCTATCAAGGGAAAGGTTGGGACACGAAAGACTGGCCGGAAAAGCAATATCCCGGCGGCAAGGCCGGCCCACGCGATGTGGGCTTAAAGAAGCCGAACGCGTGGGGGCTCTACGACATGTCAGGCGATGTAGACCAGTGGTGTCGCGATTGGTTTGGTCCTTACCCAGGTGGGAGTGTGATGGATCCGGTTGGGGCAAGTTCGGGCGCCTACCGCGTCCTTCGCGGCGGCTGTTGGAGTAATGGCGCTGAGAATTGTCGCTCTGCGGGTCGCTACCGCAACGATCCTGACCGCTGTGACTTCTGCACCGGCTTCCGCCTGGCCCTCAGTCCAGTCCGATAGAGGTCGTGAGCAAATCGGCGAGCGGAGCGAAGGACTCGGCCCGGCGCATTACCCAGCGCGTAGCGAGCGGGGGTCGCGGGGGCTCCGCCCTCGCGCGTTAAAAAAATTATGCAAATCTCCCTTTTTACGGTGGCCCCCGGCGACAGTCGGGTGCTCGACGCCTTGAACCGCTGCTTGCGTGGACATCGGGTGTTGAAGCTCGACCGGCACTGTGATGCCGGCGTGTGGTCGTTCAGTGTCACTTGGTGCGAGAACGCCGAGCGGACGCTTACGCTAGAACCGTGTATTTAGCTTAACCACATAGTTATCGATCCAATTATAAATAGGCCAATTCTTCCTTTCGACGGTATAAAGTTGCCATGATCCGTCATCGCTTTTCTTGGCAAAGACTTGCCCTGCGGCTTGGATTGTTGGATTGCTGTTCAACTGCGCCGCTATGCTGAGGACAAGCTCCCAAGGCATCCATTGATCTAGCGGAGTGGCCTCTTCCAATTGTTGTGCCACCACATGCATGGCCTTATCGGAACCGCCTTGATTGAACAGAAGATTGACCGTGGCAATCTGAACGACGCTAGGAATCTGGCTATCCAATGCCGCTTCCAAGGCAGCCTTGGTTTGTGAACTAGGAATTGAGCCTAAATATTTTAGGGCCTGTAAACCGGTCAAAAAATCCGGCTGTCCAGGCGCCGCTGTGCCCGCGACTCCTAATTGAGCTTTGATTGCAGGCTGTGCCGCCTGCACGAGGTAGCTGATGGCATCTTGGTTGCCCGACATCGTCGCCAAAGCCCAGGCAGAGGCCGCCTTTAAAGCAGGCTTCTTGGTGTTATTAAAAACAGCCGTAATCTGTGGAATAAACCATCGATCATTTGATTGAGCGTACTGAACAATGGTATTGGGATTTGTTATGAATGGAAAATTTTTCTCTTCAGGAGCTTGAACACCCAGCGCAGATAACGCATTCAGCAACTCCGCGTTATGGGTTTGTTCATAGAGCGCAGTAATTGCGCCGGCGGCATCGACTTCTCTAAACTGGGCAAGCGTCATTGCCGCGTCAATTCGCACTTCTCGTCCCCCTTTAAGTCCGGGTGCGGGATTGCTCAAACTCACCAAATCGAGCAATGTGGGATAGCCGCTCTGATCCCCAAAAGTGAGCAACGCCTTCCCAGCGTAACACCGAACGAAGGGATTCGTATTCGAAAGGTAGCTCTGCATCGTCGGGATTGCCTCGCTCATTTTCCACTCCGGACGGTATGTGGCCTTCGTGAACTCCCTTGAAATGTTTTCCTCGTCCTCACTTGCAATGGCTGCACGCAGTTCCCACTTTGGACTATCAACCACGAGACCATCAATTGTATAACGAAGACTCGTGCCTTTTAGGGAATAGATGAGAAGAGCAGCCGCAATCAAGAAGGCGACCCCTCCGATCAGAGCAGCGATGCCTATCCTCCCGAAAGCACTTTTATTCACCTCCGGCTTATCGCCGCGAACGTCGCATCGGTCAAGATTGTGCGGGCGACTTACGAATTCTGAAACGTTACATTTTGACGTAAGGGGTGAGGTGTCTCAGGAAAAAAGTAACGTGGCTACGTTACGTAAGTGTTGGCCGCAAAGTCGAGATTGCCCGGTATGATCCAACCGGGAATCCGGCGTGCGAGATGAGCCGGCTAATTCAAGGGTGTGCTTTGTGAGCCAAGTATGCTAACAACATCGAACGAAAGAAATGAAGAAGTTAATCCCCATGCTTTTCTTTTGCGTTGCCGTAGTCGGTTTGCGTGCTGGAGAGCTAACCGTTACCGCTGTGATTTCGACCACGGGTCGTATCAATGCCCAAATCAATCCCAGAATCTATGCCGGATACCCCGGGTTTATAGTTGAAACCAAAATTGAGAACCAATCCGCCGATTCCTATGTTGTTGTGTATCCGTGTTGCAGCTGGCATGAATGTTGGACGGTTCAGCCAGCAAACGACTTCCATATTCTAAGATGGGATTGCGCCAGAAATTTTTCTGTGAAAGATGTTCTAAATAAAGGGGATGGGATTCTATTTGCGTTCACAGTCGTGGCGGTAAGAAAAGATGCGTTGATTGAGGGAAGGAAAATCAAGCTGGGCTTTATAGAGGCTTCAGGGATGCCTAATTCCCCAATTATATGGAGCAAAGAACTAGTTGTACCGGAATTGAGCAATCAGTTTTTGGATGTCCGGTCGGAAATAAAGGGAATCAGGAAACATACGGTTACGCGAGGAGTCCAGCCCATCTCTTTGAAAGCACAGGCCGGAGGGCATTGAAGCCGACGCGGCGTGTGTTCCTGATATTCGGGGCACGTTGACCGTATGGGTCACGCTGCGAAAACAACCATGGTCGGTGGCGTTGGTGCTGCCGGAACAGCGTCAGGCGCAGACTGACCGGCGCGTTTTGGCAGGATGCCGAAAAATTGCTCGGCTTCGAGCGACGAACAATGCGCGAAGCGCTGACCAAGGCGAGGCTGGCGGCGACCGCGAAGAGGCATTTTTTGTCCATGCCTGGATAGTAACAAGTGGCGGCTCTGAAAACGCGTATTGGCTTAAAGCTGCCGGGAATCTCATTTTAACCCTCCTGCGGCGGGGGCAGGTCAACGGCAATCCCATCGCTTCAGTCGCCTATAATGCGTTTTTCAGGACCGTCTAATGAAAGACACTGAGCTTTCAACTCGGACATGCCTTCATCCATTGTGATCACGGGATGGTAACCAAGTTGGTCGCGCGCCTTTGTAATATCAAGTGTCACCTCGAACGCTATAGTCGCAAAGACCTGACGGCTAATGAGGGGTTTGATACGTCCTCCACTCAGCCCATCGAGGAAGTCGCCGATCGTTGCAACACCTCGCATCATCCATCGAGGTACGCTCTTTGCAGGCGCCACAATCCCCTGAGTTTCCAGCAGGCTTGTAATAAAGCTTCGAAACTGGATCGGTACACCGTCTGTGACAAAGTAAGTTTCTCCGCTTCTCCCCTTATTGAGTGCAAGTGCAACCCCTTCGCAGACGTTCGCAATATGCGTTGTGGAGGTAAGATAGTGACCGCCATCGATCCAGGCCAACTTACCTGCCTTGGCGGCCGCTGCGATTTGTGGCAGCGCCTTCGTATCATCGCGGCCCCAGATGAATCGAGGGCGAAGGACAACGACAGCAAGATCTTGGGAAGCGAAGGAGAGAGCGATGCGCTCCGCTTCACCTTTCGTGCGCGAATACGCGCCCGCAGGTCTGTGCGGGAAAGGATGGTCTTCCGTTGCGTTGATCAGCGGCCCGCCATCCAACAGAACCGATTCGGTGCTGATATGCACAGCTCTCGAGATTCCGGCCGTGCGAGCGGATTGGAATACGTTACGCGTGCCTCCCAGATTGGTGCGGTAGTGCTGTGCTTTTCCACGACCGTGATCGGTGTCCGCTGCAGCGTTGATGAGAGTCTGACAGCGTTTCATCCCTTCGACCAACCCCACATCGAGCAGGTCGCCCGCAAAAGGCACCGCGCCCAAGGTCTTCACTATCTGAAGCGAACGCTCACTGCGCGCGAGAGCCACCACCTCAAAACCCTTTGCGATGAAATGCCTAATTAGGTTCCGACCGACATATCCGCTTCCGCCAGTAAGAAAGAGTCTTGGCTTCGGTTTATTAACATCCCACTTATTTTGCAAGGTACGCTCCTTATAAGTTATTGCACTGAAGATGCAGTTTTGGTATCGAGATGATCGTCAGTTTTAAACTGGCTTCGGTTCAAAACGTTTGGCCTTCACACGATAATTACATCGGGCGTAGCCCGATTCTTCAAACCGAAGGGCTGGGCTTTCGCTGCCAGCGGACGACAAGGACCACGACCAGCGACAGCACGCACAGCCAAGCGAAGAGATCCCCGCAGCGCGAATAGAAGGTTCGCACTCCGTGGGTAGGCACATCGACGAGCAAGATATGTCGGGAATCTTGAAAAAAATCGGTCTCCCCCAGCGTGCGGCCGAGATAGTCGACCGCTAAAGACCGGCCATGGCTGACGTCGCGAACGAGCATGCAGCCATTCTCAATTGCTCGAAACGCCGCCATTTCCGTATGCCAGGGATCAATGGCCGCCCAATCATTGGCAGGTACGATCATCAGGTCGGTGTGCGAGCGGCCGGCTTGGCGAACCATCGAGGGAAAATCGAGGTCAAAGCAGATAAACCCCCCAATCCGCCCCAAGGGGGTGTCCGCGTAATGCATCTGATTGCCGTTGGTTTCGGTCGACTCTTTTTCCCGGCCGGGAACGGGGCGAGATTTCCAATACTCAAAGATCTTGCTCCCATCGGGGCCGATGAGCACCAGCTTGTTTTGATGCAGTTTTGAGGTCCGGGGATCGAAGCTCCTGTAGGCCAGTCCCAGGTAGATTTGATTGCCCCGCGCGGTCTCCGCGGCTCGCGCAAGCAGGGAAGATTCATCCGCTTTTAAGACGGAGGTGGCGCCCTCGCTCCAAAGCACCAGGCGCGCTCCCGCCTGGGCCGCGCTTTCACTGCGGGCCAGCAGAAGATCCGTTTGCGTGGCGAGCCACGTGCGCGTGGGCGCCAATTCGTCGGCGGTCAATGCATCGCCTGACCAAAAACGATCCTCGACCGAGCGATTGAGAAACCTCCATTGGGAATTGGCCGCAAGGGCGGCCACCCGTTGCGTGCCGCCGAGAGGAATGGACTCAAGCAAGCGCACACTTCCGCTGAGGTAGACCGTCGCGAGCACCACGATAAAAATGGCCGCGCCGAGACGAATGCGACCCCACTTGAAACCCTGGTCCCACGCCCAATTGACGGCTGAGCCCAGCCAGGCGACCAGAAACGAAATTCCATAAATGCCCGTCACCGCCGCCAGCTGCATCAATGGCAAATCGCCATACTGAGAGTAGCCCAACACCCCCCAACTGCCGAACGGACTCAGGTTGGTGCTGAAATCGACGGCCGTTAAGGCACAGGGGAAAATGAGCGAGGAGGCAAAGCTCGTGAACCTGCGGGTCGCCCAGCGATCGATGATGAAGGGAAGGATCCCGCACAAAGCGCTGCCGGCGCTGGTGGCGAGGATGCCCGGAAGGGGCATCAGGACCATGCCGCGAAATTGGAAGAGAAAGGCCCCGAACATCACGAGCCAGGCGAAGATGAGCGCCGATTTTTTCCGTACCTGGCGGGTGTAGCGCAGAAGGAAGACAGGCGCCAACCAAGCCGCGGGGGCAAATGCATTACGCCCCATCGCAAACATCAGCAGGAGCGCGCCCAAGGCCAGCCAGAGAGCCAACAAACGGCGAGAAGGAGAGGAGACGAGCGGAGTGTCAGGCATGGGGTCTAGTGATTTTGGGGTGATGCACGGAAAAGACCGGTCAACATGGTGTCGCTGAGCGTTTCGATGAGAGCCTTCCTTGGCTCCCATGGAAACTCGGGGCGGGCGATGAGGAGGGACGTCAGGCCATGCACCGAGGACCAGATAACCTGGCTAACGAGCTCGGCATTGTCGGATTGAAACAGCCCCGCGCGGACACCGGCCTGCACCTTTTCCCGCATGAATTCGAAGGCGGCGTGGGGCTGATATTTCGTGGATGGTGAAGGACTGGGCTGCGCGAAGGCGCAGCGGTAGTGGTGCGGATGCTTCAGGCCAAATTCGACGTAAGCGCGGAAGGCATTCCGGAATATCTTGCGGGGGCTGTTGCCCGGTGGCAGCGCCCGCAGCGATTCCAGCAAGGTGCGAAAGCTGTTTTCGACGACAGCGTGGAGGAGGTCCTCTTTGTTATCGAAATAAAGATAGAGCGTACCGACGGCGCAGCCCATTTTGACGGCGACTTTTCGCAGGGAAAACCCGTCAAAGCCGTGGATTCCGAACTGCTCGCTCGCTATCGCGATGATTTCGCGCTCAAAGCTGGCCCGCTTGGTGGCGCGGAGTTTTTTCGCTGTCATTGTGAACAATATTCATAAAACTGAACATGGTTCATTATGTCAAGAACTTCGATTATCATCGCCGCCTTTCGTCCAGTCTGAAGGACTTTTGTGTTTCACGACCGATTTGGCCGGTCAACGTCCTAATCCAGATGTCATTTTCCGAGATTAGACTGCCCGCCACGGCCAGCGCCTGCTTGAGGCGACCGGTAGTGATCGGCGGTGTGATCGGTTGGCAACAGCCGCATGGTCACGCGGGCAAACTCCGCCATGTTCGCCAGCTCGCGCGCGGGCTGGCTCGCATGATAAGCACCGAAGAGCAGTTCGCCCCATGCCGTCAACGGCAGATAAAGCGTTTGCTGCGCCCGCAACACGGCTTGCAACCGTGCCGTGACCGCTGCCACGCCGCGCAGATGGGCAACGGCTGCGCTGGTGTCGAGAATCACGTCACCAGTCACGCGGATCGATTTTCCCACAGCCTTCCTCGATCGCTCGCTCAATGGCCTCGCCGTCCGGCCCGCTCCACACTCCGGCAGTGCGTTCCAGCGCCGCCAGCCGCTCGTCGCGCGTCGTTTCCCGCAAATGGTGGATGTAGTCAGCCGCCTCCTCAAGTTTGGGCGGCGGTAGTGTCTTCAACTCCTCGACGATGATTTCCAGCGTGCTCATGGCAATGACTCTGCGGTTTTTTCTGCGTTTGGCAAGCACCCGGCCAACTGGTTGACGGCACGGCCTCAACCCCAAGGGTGTGGACATAAACTATCCGCAGCCAGGCCCATGCAATTCCTTATCCCTGCCTTTGAGAGTCGATACTCCTAAGCGTCGCGTCACCGCGTCATTGCCTGCGCACGGTAAGAGAATGTCCGTCAGGCAGTGTGTCGTATCCCTTCCACGTGGGTGTGGTGAAGCCGGCGGCATTCGGGGGGTAATGAATCGTAAAACCAGGTGCCGGCCAAAAGAAAACTCCGTCTTCCTTAAATGAGGTCGGAGCATTTCCTTCAAAATAAGCGCTGGTCAGTCTGGTGCAGCCAGCGAACGCACCGTCCCCAATAGAGGTGACGCTGCTTGGGATGTTGATGCTGCTCAGGCTGGTGCAGCCAACGAACACACGTTCCCCGATGGAGGTGACACTGTTTGGGAGGGTGATGCTGGTCAGGCTGGTGCAGTCTTCGAACGCAGATTCCCCGATGGACGTGACGCTGCTCGGGATCGTGATGCTGGTCAGGCTGCCACAGCCATCGAACGCATGGTCCGCGATGGAGGTGACGCTGTTTGGGATGGTGATGCTGGTCAGGCTGTCGCAGCCAGCGAACGCATGGTCCCCGATAGAGGTGACACTGTTTGGAATGGTGATGCTGGCTAGCCAGGTGCAACCATCGAACGCCCATCTGCCGATGGAGGTGACACTGTTTGGGAGGGTGATGCCGGTCAGGCTGGTGCAGTCTTCGAACGTCTGGACCCCGATGGAGGTGACGCTGTTTGGAATTGTGATACTGGCCAGCCCGGTGCAGCCATAGAACGCCTCTCTGCCGATGGAGGTTACGCTGTTTGGGAGGGTGACGCTGGTCAGACTGGTGCAGTCACGGAACGCACTTTCCCCGATTGAGGTGACGCTGCTTGGGATGGTGATGCTGGTCAGACTGGTGCAGCCAGCGAACGCCTGGTCCCCGATGGAGGTGACGCTGGCTGGAATCGTGATGCTGGTCAGGCTGGCGCAGCTAGCGAACGCCTGGTCCCCGATTGAAGTGACGCTGTTTGGAATGGTGATGTTGGTTAGGCTGGTACAACAGCCATAGAACGCCCCTCTGCCGATGGAGGTGACGCTGTTTGGGAGGGTGATGCTGGTCAGACTGGCACAGCTAGCGAACACATCGTCTCCGATGGAGGTGACGCTGCTCGGGATGGTGACACTGGTCAGACTGCTGCAGTGAGCGAACGCACCTTCCCCGATGGAGGTGACGCTGTTTGGAATGGTGGTGCTGGTCAGTTTGGTGCAGCCATCGAACGCCTGGTCCCCGATGGAGGTGACGCTGGCTGGAATCGTGATGCTGGTCAGGCTGGTGCAGTCAGCGAACGCCTGGACCGCGATAGAGGTGACGCTGCTTGGGATGGTATAGGCCGTTCCTGGTTTGGCTTTCGGATACTCGACGAGCTGAGTGAGGGATTTATTAAAGAGCACCCCATTTAAACTAGCGTAAGTTCCATTATTTCGATCGACCACAATGTGCGTCAATTTGGTGCAGCCAGCGAACGCACCGTACCCGATGGAGGTGACGCTGTTTGGGATTGTGACGCTGGTCAGACTGGTGCAGTCACGGAACGCACTTTCCCCGATAGAGATGACGCTGGCTGGGATGGTGATGCTGGTCAGACTGGTGCAGCCAATGTACGCCCGGTCCGCGATAGAGGTGACGCCGCTTGGGATGGTGACGCTGGTCAGGCCGGTGCAGTTAGGCGAGATTTCGGACCCAATGTTCCCGAGGAAGGTGACAAATGTCCCGGGTCTTTTGACTTGGGTACCTGCATGGAAATCCGGCCCCTTGGATAGGCTCGCCACAATGCGTTCCAGATCTTTCCGGTCGTCATCTTTTGGAGGTTCAACAAGTATTATGCAAATATGGAATCCCGGTAAGCTCTTTGGGTAGAAGAGGGTGCATTCCATGCTTTTTTCAGGAGAGTCTGCCGGCGCATCGGCAACGAGGTGGGCTCCGACTCCTTGGAGCTTTCCGAGGGTAGTAATTGATTCACGGGTGACTTTGTTGTAGCCTTGGGGTAATTTAGCACCTGGAAAGCCGAACTCGTTTTTAAACTCTTTTTCAAACCAGCCCGGGCTTTTCTCGACACATAAAATTACACCATCATCCCGGTGTACTGCAATTCCGTGAAAATCTGATTCAGGCTTGGCCGACTGTTTCCAGTTTGAGGGTATGTCCAAGCCTATCCCAAATGCGTTGATATGCTGTAGAGCCTCTGTTTCCGGCTTTACAGCCCAAGACGTGGCGTCTGCGAGGAGGAGCAGGGGTATTATCGCGAACAGGGTTTTCATGGCCGGTATAATTTACGATCATTGTGGGTGAAATTAAAACCGTCATAATTGCCAGAGATTTCGGCCTGCAATCCCGCCAGGCAAAAGAAGGAAAACAAGCACGGCAGGACCAATTTGGCCGGAGCCATATTCTGAAAAATGGAGAGCTTCATGGGGGTTGAAACAGGCGGAGTGCCCAGGCTCACGTTCTTGCATTACTTGCGATGAGAGTCTAAGCGGGTTGTGGGTTGTTAAAGTTGCCCCCACCGCTATTGGCCTGCCGGGAGCCCTTTCGGTAGGGGCGGAAGCTCAAAGGGAGCAGAATAGCATTTAAAGACCTTATTAGTGTTGGCAATTCGTCCATAGACCACCGCGATGATTTTATCCCCTGGTTTGTAGCCGTCGTCCTCCAGCCGGCTCAATTTGCACCGGGAGGCGCTTGAAACTGATTCTCCGGGTTTCAAACTGGGCGGGCATACATCTTTAAAATCGGGCGCGGATATCTGTAAAAGAAACCACCATCCAACTCGCTTCATATCGTCATTTATTTTTTCCTTTCCAACAATATAGCAATCGATTCCCTCGATAAGTGCCATGATATCCTGATTTGAAGTGTTTTTAACGACAAAGGGGATTATCACATCTTCCGCCCAGCCATTTTTAATTGAATCAGCATCGGCGGGGGCTGCGCGCTGCACCTTCGTCAAATCGGGTGTGATCACCAAATAGTTCTGATTGCCCAAATCGTTCCACGGTAGTGTGGCCAACGAAGATGGAATCACAAATGGTGCGGAGTGGAATTCGAATCTAGTATTTGTGGAAGGAATATGTCCGCGTAGCACACCAAACAGCTTTCTGCCGGTTACAGCCCCTAGCATTTCCGTGCGATACATGCTGGGAAACGTGCGAGTCTCGCCAGGCTTCAAAGTAACTCGGCGGGCCGGACCACCGCTCTCAAATGCCAATTCCCTATTCGTCATCATGAGGCCGGCTAGACCAGAATATCTCGGATAGAGAAAATTCTGAAGGAATTTTGTTTCCCCGGCGTGATCCACAAAGGCCAAGTCTACGGTATGGGCATCATCCCTTATATTTATGTCATTACCCGAGTTATTCTTTACAGCAAACGGAATTCTCACCCATCCGTTATTCATGGTGGCTGCTGCCAGGTCAGGAGTCAAAATCAGGTAGTTTTGAAGGCCCTCTGACTTTGGGCTTGCAGGTGGATTGTCGCCGAAGTCATCAGCTGTCAGAAAAAGCAAACCTGCCAGCAGACAGAATATCTTCCCGAAAGGGCTTTTATTCACTCCCGGTTTATTGCCGCAATCGTCGCATCGGTCAAGGTTGTGCGGGCGGGAGAATTTTTCGTTTATCTCCCTTTCGTGCAGGAACGGTAAACCCGTCTTTGGTGGCACGGCCAGTGTTGGTTCTTAGGTGGTCTACAACGATCAGGAACGGGCCTTGGTAACGTATGTCGCGCGCACGACCAGCGTGCGGGAAGGTGAGATGACGAACGGACCTTCGTGTTTCACGACCGATTTGGCCGGTCAATGGCCTAATCGGAGTTGGCAAAAGCCCGCCTTCGCGTAAGCTACGGCGTGGCAGCCTTTCGCATTGCGAAAGGCTGGCGGAGAGGGAGGGATTCGAACCCCCGGTACCTTGCGGCACACCTGATTTCGAGTCAGGCGCATTCGACCACTCTGCCACCTCTCCGTGACTGAAAGGTGAAACGTAGGCTCAGCGTGGCAAAACGGAAGTCGAAAATCAGGGTGGCCCAAGGTAGCCAAGCAGCCGATTCCCATTATGACCGAGAGCGAAGCAGGGCGCACCCCGCTTTTCCTGCTACTCTGGCAGCATGGACCACGTCTGCTTGCTAAATGGTGAACGATACACAGCCCATAACCGGCTTGCAAAGACACCATTACATTGTAAGGGTTAAATGAAGTTAACGTTCATTGAGCTGCCGTTGTTTTCCGGTCTTGTCACACAGATCACCGATGACCATTTTCTGAACCAACTTCAAAACGACCTACTGAAAGACCCAGAGAAGGGCGATGTTGTCCCGCGTTTGCAGGGCCTGCGCAAGGTGCGGATGGCTTTGCAGGGCCGGAGTCGGGCCAGTGGTGCGCGGGTCTCTACCTTTATCTGCCTCGGCACTGCGTTATCATTTTCTTTTACATTTATACCAAGGCTAAATCGGAAAATCTAAGCCCAGACCAAGAGAAAAGATTGAGGGCCGCCGTCGAAACTATCAAACGGGAATTTGGACATGAAAACCAAGGATATTGAGTTCAATGCCGACGATCTCGTTGGCAGCGTTGAGGGGTTGGCCCATCACCTGGCGGGCAAGCAGAAACTTACGCTGCGGACGGTGACCAGGCCATTGCCACCACGGGTCAAACCGCTGACTCCCTCGCAGGTGCGATCAATCCGCAAGAAACTCAACGTCAGCCAGCCAGTTTTTGCGGCGATGATGAATATCCCGACGGTGACCGCCGCGAGCTGGGAGCGCGGGCGCAGGAAGCCGACCGGAGCCGCGCTGCGCCTGCTCGACATCGCCCGCAAGCATCCCGAGGTATTGGTCGCCGGATGATACAGCTCCCCGGACTTTTCCTGCAATTCCTTGGTGGTTTTACTATCACCCTTAACTCTTTTTGACCTTCCACCCCGAGTTCAACATATCTTGGGTGTAAGGTTCGATCACCACGCCTTCGGCGGCGTAGAGATAGAGCACGCAGCGGTAGACGTGGCGGGCGACACTGGAAATGTAAGACATTAGAAGCAGGCCAAGTATCCAGATTGCCCCAGTAATGGTCATGAGCCAAATATTCCCGGAATGCACGGACATCGCGCCGATCAGAAAAAATGAAAGCAGCCAGCAAATAAAGAACACCAAGCTGCCCGCGGAAAATCCGACGTTGCCGATCAGCTCTTCACCCCAGGTCTGCTTCAACGTCAGCGCCGACTTCTGGAGAATCTTGAGCGGGTTCCACGTGGGTTCTTGCTGGATGATCACCGGTATGGCGAACACCGCGGCAACGCTCCAGGCCAGCCCGATGAACCCGGCCACGAGCCGTTTGGCGAACGGCAGTCGTTCTTCGATGATGCGAATGATCCATCCGACCAGCCCGGCCAATAGGCTCCAGGCGAGAATGGAGAGCCATCGGCTGCGAGCCACGTCTAAACCGCGCCGGAAAGAAACTCCCCGGCCACTGAGGGCCGCGATGATTTCATGGTAAAAGGCGACGTTACAAAATGTGGCCGAGAACATGGCGACAAAATAAAGCACGAGCAAAAAAAGCCAACCCGAACGGAAGTCGCGCCGGGCGAGGAGATGGGACTGCGGTTGGGTGGCAGGAGCGGGCAGGTAATAATCCGCCAAGGCGGCCCAACGTTGCCCTTGATTGAGATGGTACCCGGTGGGATGCAAAACGACCGGGATCGCCATGGCTGACAGAAAGAAAAGGGCGATGATAGCCGTCAGCAACGTGGTCAGGATGGGAAACCAGAGTAGTTTGCGATAGCGGAGGGTGACCGTGAGGGAAACCTTGAAGAGCTGCCAACTGTTTTTGAATTTCGTAATCATAATGTTAGGGGTTTCATTATTCTCGAACCACCCTCGGGGTGAAGCTGGATGGCGGGGCGACGTTGATGGAATTGATGTCATTTGTCTATGCCGGATCGGAACCTGGCTGAAAATCCCGTCGGCGCTTAACCGGTATAAAAGACGCCTGTATATAGCGGTACGGGCAGTCCTTCGGGAATAATTGAATCCCTGATGCAGTCTCTTTCTTAAGCCGCGCATAGCAATGCCGCGGTTTTTGATGCAAACTGCCCCAATTCCAAAGAACGAAGCCGAGCGCCTGGCGGCGTTGCGGCGTTACGACATTCTCGATACGCCGGCCGAGGAGGCGTTCGACGACTTCACCCGGCTGGCCTCGCAGATTTGCGCCGCCCCCGTCGCACTCATCTCGCTCATCGATACCAATCGGCAATGGTTTAAGAGCAAGGTTGGCTTGGACCTATCCGAAACTCCGCGCGATGTGGCTTTTTGCGTCCATAGCATTAACGGAAGCACGTTGTTGGAAGTTCCCAATGCACTCGAAGACGAGCGCTTTCGCGACAATCCGCTCGTCGTGGGCGACCCGAACATTCGCTTCTACGCCGGGGGCCGCTCACCACGCCGGACGGCTTCAAGATCGGCGCGCTTTGCGTCATCGACCGGGTGCCGCGACAACTGTCCCCGGAGCAACGCACCGCCATGGAAATGCTGGGCCGCCAAGTAGTGGCGCAAATGGAGTTACGACGTTTGAACCAAGAGCTGGAGCAAGCCGTGAAGGAGCGGACCGCGGAGTTGCAGCAACAACAGGGATTATTGCACGAATTGATGGAGAACTTGGTGGTAGGGGTGGTGGCCTGCGACGCCGAAGGTAAACTGACCGTCTTTAACAAGGCCGCCCGCGAGTGGCACGGAACCGATGTTCGCGAGGTTCCACCCGAAGAATGGTCCCAGGCCTTCGATCTCCGCCAGGTTGACGGCATCACGCCGTTGCCCACCGAGTCCATTCCACTGTTGCGAGCTTTACGGGGCGAACGCGTGCGCCATGCCGAGATCTCCATCGTAGTGAAAGGAACGGCCCCCCGCTTGGTTCTCTGCAATGGCGACGCATTGATCGACGCGGATGGGCGCAAGACCGGCGCCGTGATCATGTTACACGACATCACACAGCGCAGGAAGGCCGAGCAACAATTGATGCGCGCCCAACGGTTGGAGAGCATCGGCACCCTGGCTGGTGGCGTGGCTCATGATCTCAACAACACGCTTGCGCCCATCCTGATGGTCACTGGATTGCTGCGGCTGCAGTATCCGAAAAGCACGGAGCTGATCGATACGGTGGAGGCGAGTGCCAAGCACGGTGCGGACATGGTGAGGCAGCTTTTAACGTTTGCCAAGGGTGCCGAAGGCGCCCGCCTGCTTGTCCAACCGCGGGATTTACTGAAAGAGATGGAGAAGATCGTCAGGGGCACTTTTCCCAAGAACATCCGACTGCGGACCAGCTACGCAATAAATCTCCATCCGATTCTCGGCGACGCCATCCAACTCCACCAAGTGCTGCTCAACCTATGCGTCAATGCCCGCGACGCCATGCCGAGCGGCGGCACCCTGACCCTAAAGGCGGAACAGATGGAGCTTGGCGCAGCCTCTCACGGCGCCGTGGCGGAGGCCAAGCCAGGACACTATATCGTATGGCACGTCAGCGATACTGGCACGGGCATCCCGCCGGAAATCCTGGAACGCATCTTTGAACCGTTCTTCAGCACCAAAGGCCCGGACAAGGGCACCGGCCTCGGCCTTTCCACCGTGATCGGCATCGTCAAGAGCCACGAAGGCTTTGTCCGCGTTAATTCCAAACCGGGCCACGGTTCAACCTTCAGCATTTACCTGCCGTTTGCGGGCGACGACACGGGGGACACCTGCCCGCTGCCTCTGGTCGAGGAGGAATTCCGCGGCCATGGCGAGACCATCCTGGTCGTGGATGACGAGGCCGGTGTGCGCCAAGCTGCACGCACGGTGCTGACGGCCATGAATTTTCAGGTGATCACGGCCGCCGATGGTGCGGAAGCATTGATTCATGCAGCGGAGAAACGGGCGGAATTGCGCGCGGTGTTGAGCGACCTGCACATGCCACACATGGATGGCATCGCCTTTGTGCGGGAGTTCAAACGCATATCGCCCGAGGCCGGCATCGTCATTATGAGCGGACGCCTGGAAAAAGGAGAGGCGAACGAGTTCAGAAAAATGGGCGTCGGCCGGCTGCTGGACAAACCTTTCACCCAAGAAACGATGGTGGAGGCATTGAAAGCGGTGCTCAAAAAATTCCCGGCTTTGGCTTAAACCCAAACACCATGGCAAATATCCTCTTGCTCGATGATAACGCCACCTTCCTCAAACTGCAGGGTGAATTCTTGCGTTGCGCCGGCCACCAAGTAACCGCGTTGGCCGATAGTAGGAAGGTGGTGCGCACGGTTCAAGGCCACCCATTCGATCTTCTCATCACGGACTTAATCATGCCGGATAAAGAAGGCATCGAAATCATCGTGGAACTGCACCGGAAAATGCCGGCGTTGAAGATCATTGCCATGTCCGGCGGCGGCCGTATCGATGCCCGGGATTATCTGGACACGGCAAAAAAACTTGGCGCAGCACAGGCGCTCGCCAAACCCTTCTCCGGGGAGCAAATGTTGCAAGTGATCAACTCCACCCTACAAGGAGTGTCCTAAGGGGTTGCGCCAATCCGGCGTGCTATGGGTTTGCCGGCCATCCGCGATTCGCGGCGGCGATCGTGTAAAACACCACGCTGGTGACCAGCTCTCGCGGCAGGGCGGGCGGCAGGAGAAGATGCGTACCCCCTGGCAATTCCACCGTCTCGGTGGCGGCCACGAGCTCATCCAAAATCTGCGCCGCGATCTGGCCGGCCAAAGCCAGCCCGTCCGCGGCACTCGTGGTGATAAGCGACGGCAACTCGGGTTTCGGCTGCATGACGACTGGTTGGGCGAAGGGCGATGTCATGGGATCACGCTCTTTGCCGCAAGCGACCCAGCCCGCGGGACAAACCAACCAGAAAGTTTGCGGAGACGCCGAAGCGATTGCGCAGGTCGAGCGTTGCGCCCTCCCGCTTCAAGCGCTCGACGACGTTGGTCCGGCCAAACATGGCCGCGAACATGATCGGCGTCATGCCACCACCGTTGTCGGCGTCGACGTCGGCGCCGTAGGTGATCAACAGGGTCGCGATCGCTTCATCGCCCTTGAAGGCAACCCCGCCGAGCGGAGTTTGCCCGCGGTCATTCCGGCGATCGACCGCCGCGCCGGCTTCGAGCAGTATTTTCGCGGTGTCGAAGTTGCCGTTATAACTCGCCAGCATGAGCAAGGAATTGCCTTTGGCGTCAGCCAGGTCGACCGGCAGGCCGTGGCGAAGCATGTGGCCGAGCAATTCGGTTTCGCCTTCGCGGGCATAATCAATCGCCAGCGACTGCAACTGGGAATATCTTTCTTTCTCTTCTTCGGTGATCGCGGTTTGCATGATTTTTTACCGGGCACTTCCAGCCATGGTTGGGGTTGAGGCGGGCTCATGGGGAGCGTGATATTCGATCTTGAGCGCCTGAGCCACGCCGGCGGCATAGGCCGGATCCGCCCGATGGAAATGGCCGAGTTGGCGCCGTACGATTTCTCCCGGCACGCCCGTCATGGCGCCGGCGATATTATTGAAAAGCTGCTGCTTTTGCGCGGGCGACATCAGCCGGAAGAGATCGCCCGGCTGTGTGTAATCGTCATTGACGTCGCGGTTATGGTAGCGGTCGGCGTCGCCGAATATTGCCAACGGCGGTTCAGCCAGGCTCCGGTCCTCTTTCGGGCCGCCGAAACTGTTGGGTTCGTAATAAGCATCGCTGGATCTGGGCGCGTCGAAACGCATCGGGCCGTCGGCGTGATAGGTGTGAACGGACGTCTTCGGGCGATTGACCGGCAGCATTTCGTAGTGAGTCCCGACGCGGTAACGATGGGCGTCGGCGTAGGAAAAAATGCGCGCCTGCAACATTTTGTCCGGCGAAAAACCAATGCCGGGCACGATGTTCGACGGGCTGAAGGCCGCTTGCTCCACCTCGGCGAAATAATTTTCCGGGTTGCGATTCAACTCCAGCTCGCCGACCTCAATCAGCGGATAATCCTTGTGCGGCCACACCTTCGTCAGGTCGAACGGATTCCAGCGGTACGTGTCGGCGTCTTTTTCCGGCATGATTTGTACGCCGAAGCGCCATCGGGGAAACTCGCCGCGTTCGATGGCCTCGAACAAATCGCGTTGCGAACTTTCGCGGTCCTTCGCGATGAGGGCTTCTCCCTCCGCATTTGTTAGGCACTGGATTCCCTGCCGGGTTTTGAAGTGGAATTTCACCCAAAACCGTTCGTCCTGTGCGTTGATCAGGCTGAAGGTGTGGCTTCCGTAACCATTGACGTGGCGCAGGCTGCGGGGCAGCCCGCGGTCGGACATGAGAATCGTGACCTGGTGCAGTGACTCCGGTGATAGCGACCAAAAATCCCACATGGCTGTGGGGCTGCGCAGGTTGGTCCGGGGATGGCGCTTCTGGGTATGAATGAAGTCCGGGAATTTCAGCGGATCGCGCACGAAGAAGACGGGAGTGTTGTTGCCAACCAGGTCCCAGTTGCCCTCGTCCGTATAGAATTTCAGGGCGAATCCCCGTACGTCGCGCTCGGCGTCCGCCGCGCCGCGTTCGCCGGCGACCGTGGAGAAGCGCAGCAGCGCCTCGGTCTTCGCGCCTGGCTTGAACACGGCGGCCTTGGAGTATTTCGTGATGTCGTGGGTGATGGCCAGCGTGCCGTAAGCCGCCGTGCCCTTCGCGTGGACGGTGCGCTCGGGGATGCGTTCCCTATTCTGATGGGCGAGCTTTTCGAGCAATTGGTAATCCTGCATCAACAGCGGGCCGCGGGGACCGGCGGAGAGGGAATTCTGGTTGTCGGCGACCGGCGCGCCGGCGGTGGTGGTGAGGATGGGAGCCTTTTTGAGCATGGCAACGAAGTTGATTTGGCAACTGTAGCGGATTATTAAATAGGTTGGAAATATCAGTTATCGATATCAGAAATAGCCTCAGACTATGGAGCTTCATCAATTACGCTACTTCATCGCCGTTGCCCGCCTGCGCAATTTCAGCCGGGCCGCCGATCGCTGCCATGTCGCCCAGCCTTCGCTGAGCCAGCAGATCATGAAGCTCGAGGATGAGTTGGGTGAACGATTGTTCGAGCGCACCAAGCGGAAGGTAGAACTGACTCCCGCGGGCGAGCTTTTCCTCGAACACGCCGTGCATGTGACCGATGAGATCGAGTTGGCGCGCGACGCGGTACGGGACGTGCGCACCCTCGTTCGCGGACGGATTGTTTTGGGCGCCCTGCCCACCATCGCGCCCTATTATCTTCCGACCCGGTTGCGGACGTTTTCCGAACGTTTTCCCGGCATCGAAGTGGTCGTCAATGAAGATACCACGGCCAAGCTCGCGCAGGCGGTCCTAGACAAGGAGCTCGACCTCGCCCTGGTGAGCCTGCCCGTGAACGGCCGCAGCCTGCTGGTGGAAAAACTGTTCGATGAGGAGTTGCTCGTTGTCATGCCCGCCAATCACCGGCTTGCCTCCAAGGCCAAGCTTTCCCTGCGCGATATGAAAGACGAACGATTCATTTTGATGCACGAGAGCCATTGCCTGTCGGGACAGGCGCTGCACTTCTGTCACGCCCAGGGCATGGCGCCCAACATCAATTTTCGCAGTGCGCAAATCGAGACGATCCTGGCCTTTGTCGGCTCGGGCCATGGCGTTTCCATCGTTCCTGGCATGTCCAGGAGGGAATCGCTTTTTCCCGGCATTCGCTACAAGTCGGTCAGCGGTCGCGGCCCCCGGCGCGACATTGGCATTCTCAGCCGCCTTGACCGTCCTCTCGGTCGGGCGGCCCATGCGCTGGTCAATTTTTTCAAGGCTGAACAGCGTCCTTAATCTCGATTGCCCGGGCCGGGCTCTTTTTTATAACTGCAATAAGTGCCAAAACGAGGCGGCCGCCCGCCGGCGGCTTGCGTTGATGGCCGTGTTCGTCAATAAAGGGCACGAGGGCGCGTGCCGTCCCTCGCGGATGTTTGATTACCAAGCCAGTGCTAAAGACGACCTGGTCGGGATGTCCCCCGATGACGAGCAACCGTCGGGCGATGTCTTCGCGGCCATCACCGCGCCGGAATTTTATCAGCAGAATCCATTTCGGCAGACCGGCCTTTCCGTACTGGCGGGCACGCGGGCCGCGACCAAGCGTCTCGACGCGCTGCGCCAGACCCTTGAGCTGGGCACCGCGGAATATCGCTGGGCGTTCGCGCCGGGACTCGCGCCATCGGCCGAGCAACTGATCGGCGTGGCCCAAACGCTGAAAGATCCGCGGCGGCGTTTCGCCTACGAATTTTTCTGGTTCTGGCCGGAAAGCTACCCGGAGGAATCCACGGACGAGGCACTCGACAGCCTGGCGAAGCGTGACGTCGAAACGGCGCTCGAATGCTGGCGCCGTGCCGAGGCGACCGGAAGCGCCGTGGCGGCGCACAATCTGGCCGTCTATTATCATCTCCAGGCACTGGGCGGCGAACAGGTGTGGAGCGCGGCGGACAAGACACGTGGGGTGGTGTGGACGGAGGCCTTCGCTCGCTGGCACGCGCTGGGCAAGAACACGGATTTTTGGACTCGCGTGGAATCGCGGCTGCGAGAGCTCGACGAGCCGCAGTTGCCGGTCACGATGATCGGCGGGATGCGGGCCGCGCTGCCGCAGTTCCTGGCGGCAATCAATGCCGAACTGCTTGTGCGCTACACCCAGCGGGAGGACATCGCGCGGGCGAAATGGCACGCGGGGTTCCTTCACGAGGTCAATTCCCGGGTCGAGCACGGCTCGCGTTTGCTCGAGAGGTGCGCTCGTCCGCTGGCGGCGCAACTGGAAAGCCGCCTCACTTCGGCGGAGCATGCCATCCAGGCTGCGCCGGCTGACTCGCTCCATGAAATCATCTGCCTGATCGAGCCGGTGCCGCGCGAACTGGAGTTGGTCGAGCAACTGTGCGGACAGGAGTCCGCCTACGTGCTCGAGCTGCGCTCATCGTTCGCGTCCGTCGTGCTCGACCGCCTCGTGCTTTATCAACGCGAGACGCACGACCATGCCGCGTGCCTGCGGTGGTTGAAGCGATTGCAAGGCTGGCGGCTCAAGACCGAACTCGCGGCCCGGATTCGGGAGGTTCGCACGGTGGTCTCCGGTGGGGCCCAAGCCGCCCCGCTCGGGGCCGAAGCCGAGGAACTCGCATTCGTCCTCGATGCGCATCGGCTGCGTATCGATCCGTCCGGGATCCAATTCGACGAGATCTTTCTGCCCGCGAAGGAAATCACGGCCTTTCGCCACGGCCGGGCGCCCATCGGCAGGACCCCGGACGTCTCGACGTTCACCATCGCGTGGTGGTCGGAGCGCGGCGAGGTTGTGCTCGATGCGAAAAATTTCTTTGGCCGCAAAGGCGCGGATGAAACCGCTTATGCGCGCATTGTCGCCGCCTGCCAGCGCTGGCTCTGCCCCCATCTCGTGGCATGGCTGGCCGGCATTGTGCAAGGAGGCCATCCGGTTTTTATTGAAAACGTATCTTTGACGCCCAATGGAGTTATGTTCTCCTCTCCTGAATCCGCCCTGCCGGAAACGACCCTCGTGCCATATCCAGACCTAATCCATACATTCGATGCGGATGTCGTCCGCCTCGCCGATCGTCGCGAACCCCGGCGGTCGGTCGATTTGCCGGCTCACACGACTTGGAACGCCGCGATTGTCGGCCAACTGATTGAAAAAATCCACCGGCCCCAGCCCTGATGACAACCCCATCATTTTTTGCCCAAGTCTTTGCGCGTGATCCCCGCCGGATCGTGCGGTTTCCCGAGGCGCCGCTCGACCAAGCGCTCGCCGACTGGAAAAAAATTCAGTCCGCGCCGGCACCGACGGCCGACACCCCGCCTCCGGCCCTCGACCAGATCGCGGCCATTGCGACCCACATATGGCGGGCGAAAAGCAAACTGATCGATCCTGCCAGCGGCAAGCCACGCGAAGAAACCAAGCGCACCTACCGGCACATCGAAAGTACGCTCGATGCGCTCACCCAGATGGGCGTCGTCATTCGCGAACAGCTCTACGAGGCCTACGATCCCGGCCTGCCGGTCAACGTATTGACGTTTCAACCGATGCCCGGCCTCAGCCGGGATACGATCATCGAAGTCGTGCGCCCCACGATCATCTGGCAGGAACGCGTGTTGCAGGTCGGCGAAGTCGTGGTCGGCACGCCGGAAAGCCCCCCAGTCCAATCATGACGAGAAACACCATTGACTACGGCATCGACCTTGGGACCACCAACAGCAGTATTGCGGTTGCGGTCGGCGTTACCACGGAGGTGATCAAAAACAGTCTCGACTCCGAGATCACGCCGTCCGCTGTCTATATCCACAATAACGATACGTTGTGGGTTGGCCAGGGCGCGCGGGCGAAGATCACCGACCAGCGCGCGGCCGACGCCGTGGCGCTCGAGTTCAAGCGCCGCATGGGGACCGGTTTCGAATACGAGCTGCGCGGCGGCCGCAAAATGCGGCCCGAGGATCTTTCCGCCGAGGTGCTCAAATCGCTGCGCGGCGACGTCGTCCGCCGCAAGGGCGAGGACCCTGCGGCCGCGGTCATCACCGTGCCCGCCGCGTTCGAGTTGCCGCAATGCGATGCCACCAAACGCGCGGCCGATCTCGCCGGCTTTACCTACTCGGCCCTGCTGCAGGAGCCCGTCGCCGCCGCGCTCGCCTACGGTTACCAGAAAATGGACCGCAAGGCCTGCTGGCTCGTGTTCGATTTTGGCGGCGGCACGTTTGACGCCGCGGTCGTCACGTCGCGCGATGGCACGATGCACGTCGTCAATCACGGCGGCGACAATTTCCTCGGTGGCTCCGACATCGATTGGGCGATCGTCGAACAGCTCCTCGCCCCGCAAATCGCGCTCGAATACAAGGCCAAGTCTTTCCGCCGCGGCGAAGCGCGCTACCAGCACGATTTGCTTCGGCTCAAGGCCGCCGCCGAATCCGCCAAGATCGAACTGTCGCGACAGGAAAGCGTCCACCTCGAAGTTTCGCTTGGCCAGGTGGACGCCAACAACCAGGTCATCACGCACGAGACCAAGCTCATCCGGGCCGATGTGGCTCGCGTCGCCACCCCGATCATTGCCAAGGCCATCGAGATTGCCCGCCGCGTCCTGCGCGAGAAGAATATCGCACCCACGGCCGTCGAGAAACTTGTCTTTGTCGGCGGCCCGACGATGGCGCCGTATTTTCGCGAAGCCGTGCAGAACATGCTCGGGATCCCGCTCGACCTGACGATCG
>Ga0210395_10000469_pt1 | contig 31802 bp, 44 predicted proteins | sample IncBWH4OmetaG_FD_150861 | JGI IMG/M metagenome (GOLD analysis project Ga0210395, IMG submission 150861) | Forest soil microbial communities from Barre Woods Harvard Forest LTER site, Petersham, Massachusetts, United States - Inc-BW-H-4-O ... | reverse complement strand
GTCTGACATTGCGATTTGGATGCAAGACGAGATAAATCGAACCACCAACCAAATAGCTTGCAAAGAGGAACCATCCGGTCATTTGCAACCAAGGAGGCATCCCAGCCGCGAGGCCTGCAAGCATCCCGACACTCCATAGCAAAAAGAAGAGCAAAGCCTACCCCCCAAATGTTACGGGGTGTTATCTACGCGGAAGCGTCCGTTGACCGCACTAATCTGAACGTCAACATTTCAGCACAGATCGCGGGGTGGAGGTCAACGCCGACATTCAGGTGGGCGCTATCGTTCCCGCGCTTTCCTCCGAGCGCATCGCGCTGAGGGAGAGCGTGTCGGCAGAGGAGACGGAAGCTGCGTCTCTGGAACGCCCCATCGATCCGGCTGGCGTGACGGAGGCTCCGGTGAAGGAGCGAAGGTACTACACGCCCAGAGGAAGCACGCCGCTCAGTATGCGCGGATCGTAGAACCCGTGTGAGTACGAACTGGAGAGAACGACATGAATCAGCGGCAGAAGCCGCACATCACAACGCCCCAGGATGCCGAACACATCACCGGTTTGGTTTCCGTAACAATGCATTTAGCCACTTCTCGCCGCCGCGATTCGGTCGAGCATCATGGGTTGTCCAGATTGAAATCGGGACGAGCGCTTCATGCTCCCCCAGCAGACCGTGAAAGCTCTCTTCCGTATAGCCATTGAAGAATCTTCCGTTCTGTTCCCATTCGCCATCTCGATTCTTGAAAGATACGTACATAACTCCGTCCTGCCGAAGCGAACGACTGAGGCGCTCGATGACGGAGTCGATGTTCTTTCGCTGAATGTGCAGCAGAGATGCACAGGCCCAGATGCCGTCAAATCTCGAAACCCATTCCACCTCGTTGAAGTGCCTGCTTTGCACCGGCTGCTCGAGCAGAGAGGAAGCGAGGCGGCACATTTCCGATGAACCGTCGAAAGCTTCGACCTGATAGCCGCGCCGTTTGAAGTACAGGCTGTCCCGGCCTGACCCACACCCCGCGTCAAGGACTTTCCCGTTCTTTGGCAGGAGTTCTAGGAACGGCTTATACAGAGCGGACATATCGACTGCGACTGTCTCCCTGTAGAACCGCGCTGCGTTCGCATCGTAATAGGCTATGGTGTCGGTCAAAACGCAGCCTCCAGTTCCTCTGTCGCAGCCCAATCGTGAATCAGGAGGAGCTTCGCATTTGCGTACTGTTCTTGCAGGAATCGCTGTCGCAATACCTGCGTGGCTCCGGTCTGAGACACGAGTGTTTCCCGAAGAGGATGATGACTGCCGATTAGGAAGTTGTTGCGCTTATGTAGTCGCTCCAAGTATTTGAGTTGGGGCACACGCGCTGACTTCCCTCTCTCGCCTCGGTTGCACTCCCGGCATGCTAAGACAAGATTCCAGACACCATTGAGGTTTTCAATTGTTTCCCCGCGGGCGATGAGGGTGTGAGGAATGAAATGGTCAACATCGGCGAGATTGTCGCTGCCCGGTGCAACGCTGATGTCTCTGAAGCAGTAGAAGCATTTGCCTTTTTGATACCCATCGAGAGCCTCTCGTGAAGAGGTTACGTCGATGCGTTCTCGCGTTTCGTTTCTCGCAAATAAGACAGACGACTGCGGGTCGTAGCGCACTGTCAGCAGTGCGGGCTTAAGGCCAAGCTCCCAAGCGGTTTCGACAAGCCGCCATCGTCCTTCGGTTTCCGGAGAAAGGTTGGCGAACTGGACTGATTCCTTCAACTTGAAAAGCTCATCTGTAACTACGATCCCGCCGCGTTGCTTTCTTTCATCATTGAAAAAGCGAACAGGAATCGATTCGCGATTGACTACGTGGAAGGCGTCGATAACGTTGTTAAATCCAAGCGAAACGGTGGTCGTGATTAGCTTGTTCTGGTCAATCTCACTTGAGTTGAATTGTCGTACCGCATCGAGGAAGCGGCTAGAAGATGACGTAGCCTGCTTGGCGGCGATCTTCAGGTGATCAGAAATGTATTTGGCGAACGGTACGGCCAGTTCATCAAGACGCACGAAATTCTGTTCTTTTGTCGCGATTTCCAGCAATGATTTCGCTAGAGCGAACTTGTACGATGCTACATTGAGTCCGAACAGGATGACCGAACGCCAGTAGTCCTCACGTGTTGGATTGACTTCCAAAAATGCCAACGACTTCGCTCCAGAGGTACTTCCAGAGTTTCAGTATAGTTCGCAACGGATGTCGATCCCGGCGCAATTCGGGAGCCAGCTGTCCCCCACAGTAATCTTGCCAATTTCGGCTTGCCCGCTTACGTTCCGGTTATGGGCAAGATCAAATTCAAACGCCAGTACGCGCCGATCAAATTCGGGGACGGCCCGTCAGGCAAAACCGTTGACGGGAAACGGATCGCTGCATTGAGGGCTGCTGAGGCCAGACGAACCGCACAATTGCTAAACGAGCGGCGCGAGACTGAAGAGTCTGAGTGCGGTCGGAAGATGCGGCTCCTGCGTTGGGTAGGATGGTGCCTCAGTCAGCTGAAATTCAGGGATTCCCCAGATTAGAAACGACGACGATAATCTCAAGCGAAGTTCTCCGCACGACTGGTAGCATCGACGTTTAAGAAGGCTCTGGAGATACAGCATGCCATTGCGCGTTTTTGGAGAGATCGAAGGGGCCACAGAGGGAGACTCGTTTGCCGACAGGAGAGCCTTGAGCGCGGCCCGGAGTACACCGACCGAATCAAGCTGGGATATCCGGAAGCGAAGCCGAGGGCGCAGATTCCATCGTTCTTTCCGGAGGATACGAGGATGACAAAGACTATGGAACAGTAATCGTCATACCGGGCACGGCGGACGTGACCCCAATAGCGGTCGGCAAATATCTGACCAAACTTTCAGCAGCGGCAATGCTGCGCTCGCGAAAAGCAAAGTGCTTGGACTTCCTGTCAGAGTTGTGCGGGGATATCAGATGGATTCCGCGCTCGCTCCAGAGCGTGGGTATCGTTACGATGGCTTGTACTGGGTGGACGAATTTTGGGAAGAAACGGGTCGGTCTGGATTCAAGGTGTGGAGGTTTCGGCTACGGAAGAATGATGACTCGATATTGCCACCTCTGAAAACGGGAACCGAAACGCCAACAAATCCTGAACGCAGAGCAGTGACGACGACACGCATTGTGCGGGATACGGAGATGAGTCGGCGGGTTAAACACCTTTACGATTACATTTGTCAGATTTGCAGAACTCGCCTTGAAACGCCTGCCGGCCCTTACGCTGAAGGTGCACACATCAAGCCATTGGGGGTTCCACATAATGGCCCAGACGTGGACGCGAATTTGCTTTGCCTTTGTCCAAACCATCATGTGCTTTTCGATATTGGGGCCATTGCTCTTGCCGATGACCTTTCTGTGCTGGGTTTAGCTTTGCCAACAAAACTGATCCTGAAACACGAGGTCGGAATTGAGTACGTTCGCTACCACCGCCAGCACTTCGGAGGCTTGATCAAAACGTAACATGCAATTTCCAACGTTCCCATTCAACTATAGCGATGCTGAGGAAGGTGAACATGACAGTCAGGCAGCGACAGATTGTCACAGCCATTTCGCCACGCCGCCGTGATGCGAACAGGTTCCCTGTCGGTGCTGACTGAAACTGTAGGTACCGTCGTTACAAAGAGCCGTCGCGCCAGCGGGAGGACCGCCATTGGTGTAAGCGGGCGAATGAACGCTTTGACCGTCGCTATTCGTGTAGCGCTTGTCATTGCTCAATGTGGGAACGTAAAGATCAGCCGATTTGTGTACAACGATTTCGGGAACGCCACGATAAAGGGTGATCGGCCCCTTCGCACACACCCGCCCCGTCTCCGGGATCGTTCCGACAGCCGCTTTGTCGGAACCCCAGATCAGGACCGTGAAAACCTGATGAGGGTAAGGCTGATCGAGGTTGATGAACGTCGGCGTTCCGCGACTGCTGGTCGCGGTAGTCTTACTCGCAATGGTCCCGCAGACCGTCGCCGTTTCGCCGATGCGATCCTTGGCTTCCGCCGTCGTGAGAACCTGACCGTGCGCGATTAACGATGAGAGGAAAGCAACAACAACAGCCAGACGGATAAACCGACTCATGGCCATCCTCCAGTGAGCGTGCATCAGTCTAGCTTTTGAGCAAGCAGAGCTGTCAAGGATTTGTTATTTACTTGCCCTTCTCTGTTGCGTCGACGTTTCTTTGTGGAAGGTCGCGGTAACCGCCGCTTTTGACAACACACGTGCGCAAAACAACTTCACTGTCACAGTGACGCAGAAAATAGGGTTAATCCGCAAGGAATGATACAGGAATGGCACCAGTCTCCATCCGGTTTCAAGATCGTGTACACTATTGCTAGGTCGAAAGAGTGACCGAGACAACTTGACGTAAGTCCACGAGATGCGCGTAAGCGCGTCTGCTGAGGCGACGAATCTCCAAGCCTGAAGGCATCGGGGTTCGATCAACATCAACCCCCAGACGCTTTCAGGTTTTTTGCGTTCTGGCCACAGCCAAGACACCGAGGTAACCGAGGTAAATGATGGAACAAATCGAGACAACCGTCACATGCGTGTTTATCGATTCCCCGCCGTGTTACGAAGACGCAGGCTGGCCGCTTAAAACATCACACGAAAAGAAGTTTTACCGGGGGTTAGACAAATGAATGCAAGAACCGTTGCCTCTGCGTTGATTCTGACCGCTGCTGTCCTTGTGGTATTAGGCTGCGGTGGACGGGAAGCCGATCTTAGCCCCGGCGAGAGGCAGTTACGCAAAGTGGTCGCGTCGGTATCTAGGCCGTTCACATCCACTCCGCCCGAAGGCTACCGTGTCACGGCATATGATTCGAGAGTGCATGAGTGGACGATCATCCGAACCGGAACATTCGACGGCGTGTTTATGACGAAGAAATTCGTCGTCGTATGTGTGACGTTTATGAATGAAGCCGGTATCTACACGGCTGGCCCCTATGCGTGCCCTTTGCAAGTAGGTCAGTTTAAGCAGGTGCGAATCAACTTTCAGGATGGCGATGCTCCCCTTGAAGATATCGACCAGTTCAGTGACACGTTGATGTTCACCGAGGGAACGTCTAATCGGCCGACAAAGCAGATATTCGATATCAAAAGGATCGAACTACTGGACCATCGTCCATAACCTGTAACGGTTTTTGCTGACATGGTAACCACACCTGTCCATTCCAGCCCTTGAGGCTCGACTCCGGAACCTGCTGGCTTGGCCAGTGGGTCCCACAGGCTGGTCTGCCCTCCATTACAGAGAAATGACCAAAGGGGATTTGTGTCCAGCTTGCCGCCCCTGACGCCAAGTCGAATGCGGCTAAAAGGAGGAACATGACAAGAGAATTCGATTTTGACCACGACCATTGGAAAGACACCATGACCCGCGAAGACAGGCTGAACATGCGCTTTCCCAGCGCAGGCGCGAGCGTTAGCCTTGGCGAACTGAGCCGTGGCTCATTCCTGCCGTGCGTTATCGACGAGTCATCTGAAATCATCGTTAGCCCAAACCATGCTTATGACTTGACACTTGGTAAAGCCTGCCGCGCCGATGCCATGCAGGCGTATGTGCAATACCTTCATGCAGCGGTGAATCAGAACCCCTGTGTTAATGTGCTCAATTTAGAACGTGCTTATAACAGCGTCATCTGGGCATGCAGCTGCGGCATTCCGCAAGCGCGTATGGCCCAAGACTTGTCGAATCTGCGGGCGTACTGGCTCCCTCGGCTCGGCAAGAACAAGAAAAGGCGTGCCGAACGGACGCGGGATGTGTCCACCACGCGACGAGTTCCAAGTCGTACGATGAAATGCGTTGAGTGTGGTGAGAAACTCTATCCGAACGAGGAGGTATTCTGCGGTTACTGCACCAGCAAGATTTTGGGTCAGGTGGATCCGGAAGAACGGATAAAGAATCTATTACCCGTCACGACCATGCACAACCAGTTATGCATGGCTCAAACTTCTATGGTTGGAATCTACTTGAGTAAACCCTTCCATCTACCTCTACCTGAATGGAGGTGCAAAGCGTGTGGATGTAAAGGAGGTGGATGTAAATGTAAGGACGGAATGATCGAGGAGGGAAATTGCTGGGTGGATCTTGGAGATGAACAGTACATGGTCCAAGGAGTTAACCCACTAGGTGAGAGAGTCTTCGTCTATGGGAAAGACCAACTAGTCGAATCCGTTGTAGCAGTCATCCCTCCAGAGGAATCGACTAAAGTCCTACTGGCGATGACTGCGGAATACGGTCTCCCTAACAGTCTGTCAAGGGATGGCAACGAAGCTAGGTGGACGATTTACGATGAAGCTTCTGTGCACTACCGAATTGTACTTAGCCACCATTTGGAAGATGGTAAGAACGGGCATCTCTCCATAACAACTCAAACCGCACCGGCGGCGGAGTAAGGCGTGCTCCCCACTCGCGCACGATGGGCCGTCGCTGCGGCCCGCTTTCGCCGCCACAGATGATCCAGTCAGAGCTGAGCCGAGTTTTTACAAGGAGAGAAGTTGTCATGAAACGAATTGTCGTATTGCTTGCCTTAGTTCTTGGACTCGCGGCTTCCGCGCACGCTGCGACGCCTTTTATCTTTACGTGCTCACCATGGGTCGCTGGTAACGAAGAGGGTGCGGTCTGATTGAAGAGATTGAGTCCGAAGAAATTGAGTCAAGAAGGCCATCCCTCAGAGGAATCCCTAGAGCTTTCGAATCAGGCCCCACTACATTCTTCTCCGCCAAAGACCTAGAACCTGACTAAACGAACTCCAGTCACGCAGAAAGTAAAGTAGTCGAGAAAGGAGAAGGTACAGATGGCCAGATGGAGCGGGAAGGACGGGGACGGGGACGGGGCCGAAGGACGATCCGATGTTCAAGCGCGGAGCACGTCTCGTGGGCATCAACAGATTGAAGCCCTTAACGAAAAGTACAGAAAAGACTACGGCTGGGGAACAGAAGACCCAGACGACTACGGAACCAAACGAAACCTAGACGAACTCCAGTCGCGCCAGCGGAAGCCGCAGCCGCTGGCAGAATCAAAAGCAAAAGCGGAGCGGCTCAGTTATTTGGAGGAACTTATGCCAACGCGGGGAAAGATGTCTACGAACTTCGATCCAGAAGCTATGCGAGTAAAGGCGAATCAGATGCTTCGGGACGGAACGATGCCCCCCGAGGAGCAACTAGCAGCAGCCTTGGATCGCATCCGGGAAGAGTACGCGGCAGAAATACTGAAAGCGAGGGAGCAAGATCAACAGGAGAACTCTTCGGACACATCTCGTTCGATCCCGAACAGTTCGCGCCGCCCCGAGGAGCCGGACAGTAGAAGATATTAAGGGGCTGAAGGCCGAAGCAGAACGGCTCAGGCCCATTGCGCTGGAACCCCGTGGGTTGATGAATGAGACGCCCGCGGCTCGCGCACAGGAACGTGGTGAGCTCATTCTCAATTGGAATAGCCCACCGGACGGCACTGCCACTGCGTTTTCGGCGGTGATCTTGCCGAGAATTAACAGGAAGTGACACAAAAGTTTTACATGCCAAGCCCAAATCCTATAGTCCAATATAGCTAGGATCATAGTGGCAGGCTTTGTACTGCGTGGGAACTGTGAACGGTTTGAAGTTGTCAGAGACGTGTAAATCTTCCTTGAAAAGCTCTTAGGTTTTGCATTTCTGCTGCATCCGGAAACTACCCGCTTTCTCCAACCGGTCTGATAAACGATCCCGCTATCGCTTGCAGGCGATCTTCGCCCTTCGCCGTCGTTGCGAATGAGGCTTGCTACGCGCAAAGTGGCGGAACAAGCTGCCGACCGACAGCAACGAAGAGCTATTCGCGTGGCGAGAAAAGGAGTTTTGATATGAACAGATTTGTTGCACTATTTGCCTTGTTTTTCGGCCTCGCGGCTTCCGCCAAAGCCCAGCAGGTGCCAGCTTACTGGCAACGTATAGAGTCACCACATTTGGAGAACCTTCAGCGTCTGCTCGACAGAGTCTACGGGGACGATCTGACGCTGGCACAAATGGACGGGGCAGAGCTTCCCCACTCCGAACACGACACTATCACATACGTGTCGAGTTACGGCCTACACACTGAAGCTCAACTGTCTGCCCTCAGGACTATGGTCGGAATGTTGCTCGACGTGCGCAACCCCAATGACCATCACGATGCAAGGTCACCGCTGCAAGGCTATCTAGACAACCAGTGCCGTCCGTTCACAGAACGAGAAATTGAGGCCGTGACAAAGGCATCAACCGAAAGCACAGTCCCGGCTGTTTCACAGACCGTTCTAAAGCTGAAGGACGACATGCGCGAGACGCTGATGGAGTTCGACTCCCTTTCCCGCGATCTGGAGCTAGAGGGGAAATAATACTGGCGTTCAGTCGGAGAGCCCGTCCCGGCTGGACCGAGCACCTGCTGTGGATTCTGAAAAACATGGAAGACAAACCGAAGTATGAAGTATCTCTTATTGATTGGGATATCCGCATCGTTGCACGATGCATCTTCGATGTGGATCGACTGTCTTGAGATATAGGCCCAAGAATAAGGTAAGGAAAGTGTTAAGTAACTGGAGATTTTCGAAAGGTTTAGTTGCAGCGGCAATTCTGTTTGCGCTGCTAGTCGTTGTCACGCTCGGATTGACTTCCAAGTGGCGTCGCTCGGGTTCTCAAGTCGCAGCTTCATCGACTATTGTTGACGATACCCCCGTTTTAATAGGGGGGGTAGACGAACCAGCGGAGCTAAGAGTTAAACCATTTCCTATCCCGAAATTGTCACCTGAGATGCATATGTTGGGCCAGGTAATGGATGCTGCAGAACAAAAACCCGCGGATCCAAAAAGTACAGAACCAAAATCTGCTGGCCCAAATAACTCGGATCCGAAAACTGAGGGTCAGATAACCGGAGATCAAGAACAGTCGCTACTCCAAGGTCTGAACCGGGTCCTTCAGCAATATCCTAAGTTCGGGGACGCTTATGCAATGAGGGCATCTCTCCTTTGCGAGAGAAATGGTGATCGCGGTGCGATTCTTTCTGACATTGAGAATACCAACCGGTATTCCTCAGAAATACCTACAGATGGATTTCACATGCTGCAGCCGATTCGAGCAAAACTTGATCACTTAAGTGGTAATGATGCTGCTGCGATTGGTGAGTTGTTCGACTACATCATCAAGAATCCATCAGATGCTATGCAGTTTTCAGGAAGCGGTGCCACAGCTCCAGAGAGAACTGCATCGACATGTGTCTGGTCAGCAACAGATCTAGAGCAGTTGATGGAGCGATTTCCAGGTGACTCAAGGCCATATCTGCTTGCAGGACTCTACTACGCCTTTTTTACAGAATTTGATGGGGGTTCTTTTCCACTTGCTTCGAAGAATTTCGCAAAAGCAGTCGTACTAGATCCCACTTCGCCACTTCCGCACTACTTTGCCGCGATGACTATGCGTCGGGCCACCCTCCTCAAGCCGATAATTCTTAAAGAGCAAAACCGACAAGAAATTGATCAAGGCGTGCTTCTTGAACTAAATAACGCTTTAAAACTGGATCCTAACTTTCTCCCTGCGGTACGTGAACGTGCGGCGATATTCGAAAGCCTTAAGTTGTACGGGAATGCTCTCAGAGATTACGACCATGCGCTAGCAATCGATCCCGAAGATTCCGGTGAATATAACGACCGTGGTCTTCTTAAGATGGAGACGGGGAATGCTGCTGGAGCCATTGCTGATTTCACAAAAGCCATTAAATGCTTGCGTGATCCCTATACGGATTCTTATACCTCGCATCATTATGAAAATCGCGGTGACGCATATTTAAACGTGGGAGACTGGAAAGCGGCGGCAGACGACTATACAAAGGCTCTATCGTTCGACTTGTCGGGCTCGGTCGTGCTGATGAGCATTAAGGAATTTCGCGCAATTTACCCAGAATATAACTCCGCTTCCGACGAGGCGATAATCTGGAAACTCTTGCGCACCTTTCACGGCAACTTTAAGTATGCGGACTATTCGAAAGACTTTCTTCAGACTCATGTCCAACATCCATGGGAGAGTTACACAAGCCTCACAGATCTGTATATGAAACGAGCGGATGCCTTCTTAAAAGGAAAGCAATTTCATCATGCCGCCATTGATTATCGTCGAATAAATGGATCTTACCCAACACGTAGTGAGTCCGAGCAATGGAGGCGGCTTGATGTACGTCAGAATGTCCGCACGTACATTGATCTGCAACATTTCGACGATTCCGAAGGAATGTTTGTAGAACTGATGATCAAAGAAGAACCCGCGGGGAAGCGAGAATATCCTCCCTACAGAGTCATTCATTATCGGATTAACTGTAGTACGCGACACATTCAGCAGACGGCCATTGACCGTTACAGTGGGCCAGACAATCTTATCGGAAGTGATCACACGGACGGGAATTGGCAAGCGGTCTCAGCGGGTTCATTGGAAGAATATCTGACCGAAGGCGCTTGCTCGGATTGACGCATAGGCAGAGTTTAACGGGCCAAAAGAAGCGGTGGGCAGCGAAGATAAGAGGCAAGTAAATAACAAATCCTTGACAGTTCTACTCGTCCAAAAGCTAGACCGATGCACGCTTATTGGAGGATGACCATGAGTCCGAACAACGAGGACCGAGTGACTATGGCCGCATAGAAATCGCAATTTCATGACACTGGGCCGGTTGCGTTGCAGTAAATAAAACAGGAGAAGTAGGTAAGTGAATAAGATTGCTGTAATTATATTCGGAGCGTTGTTGCTGGCGCTCCCTGCCTTGGGAGAAAGGATTCACACCATCCGGGTCGCCCCGCTGGTTTCCAATCAGCCGATGCAGCAGAGCTACGCCGATTTAATGACCGCGAAACTCATCAGCCATCTGACAGCAGCAGGGGTTTCGGTCATCGAAGGCGAGAGCGATACGCCTACGGACGCGGTGCTCAACGTCACTTTCTCCGTGAGAGAAGTGGCCGGTGTGGGAGGCAGTTGGTATCACATTGAAGGGCCAGCACGCCTGACGGACATGGATGGCAAGGTGATCTGGGCCGATGAGGCACACAACACCAAGTTTGCGCATAGCTCCTCTACCAGCTTTGCAGAGGACGTAGCTCGCAAGGTCGAAGCGTTTCTGTCCACGCAAAAGTAACTGGGTTTTTTCCTGAACCGGGAGGGTTCAGCGATGTTGTTTCTTTTTGGCGTATTTTTATTGGTTTGCTATTTCGTTCCTGCCTTTGTTGCAGTGTCGCGTTCCCACCGGAACACGGCGGCCATCGTAATCTTGAATATCTTCCTTGGCTGGACCTTCATCGGCTGGCTGGTTGCCTTGGTCTGGTCCTTCACCAATGACCCGCAGACATCGTGAGCTGGGACGGTTCAGATGAAATGTAAATACAACTAGGTTTAGTTCCCTCTCTTTTTCAGAAGCGCAATGGACCATGCGAGCACCCGCCAAACACAAACACCAATCAGGTGGGCTGTGCGGTTTTCGCACCCACTCTGTCTGCCACGCGCGACGAGCCGTGCGCATTAGCATGGACATATCGGTTTTGTGCTAGGATTCTGGGTTCCGACATAAATCACCCTCCGGTTCGAGGGAGTGCTGATGCGCCTGTACTCTGGTACCACGAAGTCCCTGATCGAAGATTCCACCTGCAACCGAATAGCCTCCAAATTGAAGGACGCGTTCTTTCATGAGTTCAGATTCCAGCCGTCCGTTGCTGAAGTGAACTCATGGAACAACTCGCTGCGTGCCGTTTCGCAGGTCTTCCAAGCGTCCTCGCTGATCGATAACGGCGTTCTGCTGGAATTGCAGCTTCCGCTGACATCGAAACGGCTGGATTGTCTGATCTCAGGTTATGACATGCAGAAATCAGCGAATGCTGTCGTTGTCGAATTGAAGCAGTGGGAGGGCTGTTCCGGTGCATCCGGAAAGAATGAAGTCGCAACCTTTGTCGGAGGGCGAATCCGCGATGTTCTCCATCCAGCCGTGCAGGTCGGTCAGTATATGACCTATTTGGCCGACTGCCATTCTGCGTTTCAGGGTGATGATGCAATCAACATCAACGCATGCTCCTATCTACACAACTACAGCCGGATCGCGGTTGATCCGTTGTTCTCTCCTCAGTTTTCGGAGCAGTTATCGAAATGCCCCGTTTTTACAGCTGACGATGTGCCGCAATTTACCGCCTTCCTGAACCAGAGGGTTCCGCTCGGCGATGCGGGATCAGTGACGGCTAGAGTGGAGGAGAGCAAATATCGCCCAAGCAAAAAGTTGCTGGATCATGTGGCCAAAGTCATCAGGGGCAAACCAGAGTACATCCTGCTCGATGAGCAGCTGGTCGTTTTCGATCAGGTTCTACATGAGGCTGAAAGCGCAGCAAACGGAAAGAAGAAGACGGTCATCATCGTTCGTGGTGGACCCGGCACCGGAAAGTCAGTGATCGCAATGAACCTGCTCGGCGATCTTTCTGGTCGAGGTCTGAATGCTCACTACGTAACGGGATCAAGAGCGTTCACCTCCACTCTGCGGGCGATCTTAGGAAATCGAGGCGCCGCTCAAGTGCGCTATTTCAACGGTTACATGGAAGCTGACGTAAACGTTCTTGACGTCCTGATTGCCGACGAAGCACATCGTATCCGCGAAACGAGCAACAACCGATTCACCCCCAAGACGAAACAAAGCAAGCTCTCGCAGATCGAGGAGCTTCTGAAGGTAAGCAAAACATCCGTGTTCTTTATCGATGACAATCAAGTCGTGAGACCCGGGGAGATTGGCTCGGTCGATTACATCAGGAATACAGCGCAGGCGATGCAATGCAACGTTCGTGAGTTTGAACTTGAGGCGCAGTTCCGCTGCGGGGGATCAGACGCGTTCATTCAGTGGATCAACAACACCCTCGGAGTCGACCGTACGCCGAACGTCATCTGGGATGAGCGAGACAGTTTTGATTTTAGAATCATATCCAGTCCGGAAGCGCTGGAACAAGCCATTCGGCAGAAGTCGGTGGAACACTACACCGCACGGATGACGGCGGGCTTTTGCTGGCCTTGGTCAGCTCCACGGCCAGACGGTACGCTCGTTGATGATGTAGTGATCGAGGAATACTCCCGGCCATGGAACGCCAAGTCCGACGGTGGCCATCTTGCCTCCGGCATCCCGAAGGAGAGCCTCTGGGCATATGATCCCGCTGGATTGAACCAGATCGGCTGTGTGTACACGGCGCAGGGATTCGAGTTCGATTACGTTGGAGTGATCTTCGGTACGGACTTGGTCTACATGCCCGACACTGGCACGTGGAGAGGAGACCAGACGAAGTCTTTCGATAGCGTTGTAAAGCGGTCAGGGCCTCGATTCGTGCAGATGGTCAAAAATACCTATCGCGTCCTTCTAACGCGAGGAATTAAGGGTTGTTACGTGACATTTCTCGACAAAAACACGGAACATTTTTTTCGTAGCCGCATGGAGTCAATTGCGAACTGAGCTAGCCATTCTAGACACGCGAAGCCCTAGGACTGAACGAGGAGTTATCGGGTGGCCGAGTGCTGATGCTATAAGGTACGGTTGGCGTCAGCTCGCCTTCTGCTCCAGCGCGTGAACCAAATCCCGCAGTAGTTGTCCCACCAGTTCAGAATGGCTTCACTAGCGACGCGAAGGGATCACTCTCGGATATGGAGAGTTGACATTCCCGCTAGCGACCTGTCCGAAGTGCGGAGAGACGATAAACGTTATCAACCCGCTGACTATTAGCATCGTTGCGGAGCGCCTTCTCTATCGTAGCCAAGCTGAGCTAGACAACGGGGATTTCACTGTGCCGCCGAAGGAAAGGAATTTTCAGACTATGGCGGAAGAGGCATATCAGCAGATTCCGCCTATCCTATGAATCGAAACAGTACGACTCGGCTAGATTGAAACCGCAAAACCTGACCCTATTCCTTCCGGCCACCCGGCACGAAGTCTCCCTTAAGCCATCTGACGAAGTTCGTCGAGTGCAACAAATACGTGTGCTTCGTCGAGGGTGTCATGTCCGACGCTTGAACATCCCGCTCGTATTCGCGTAGTGCCTCTTCTACTTCTTGAAGGGTCTTGGTGCTTACGTGCATTGAACCTTCTCCTTTGTTCTTGAATGGCGTGCCAAGAATTCAATTCTCGGCGCATGCATGCCATCTTCGTTCAGGGCGCTTGCAATCTGGTGCTGCGATGCTCTCCCCTCGCCCTCTCCTTTGACCTTCGTTCATGGGAGGCAGAGGGCAGCTTCGGGGCAGATATGGCGGCAAGCAGCGGCAGTTCCTCCGATAGCCAATGCTCCCAGAGTGGTGCGGGTTGAACCTTCGTCGTAGCGGCGAAAGTTCCGTGTTGCCGTAATACGTCCAGAACTCAGATTGTGCCGTTCACTGTTTCTTCTGTTCGAAGTATCGCTGCCATGAGCCGTCTACGCCCACATCGCCGACGGTGTGGATTGCCGCCTTGCCTTCATCGCTGACAAACCATGCCATGCCTTTGCGCACTATGTCCGCTGTTGAACCACCTGTTATCCTCTTTGCGAGCGTTACGGTATATGTTCCGTTTCCGACAGAAGAGATTTTGCTTATGTTGACGTATCCATACGTCTCATCTGGATACAGCGTCTGAGAAACAATGAAGTACGCTGGCTCCTTGGTCAAATCGTCTGGAGCCTCGAATTGGCCGATCACGCGTAGATCCTGCCGGGGCCGGACGAATGCTTTGGCCACAATTTCGGGTGAAGGACCGGGCCACCCATAGAAATTGAGAATTAGATCCTCTTGTGAAAGTTGCGCTGGCTGACCGTCTTTGCGAAACCATACCGTCCACACGTTGGTTTTGGAATTGTACTCCTCAGTCTTCGGACCAAAGTCTTGGTTCTGGAAGCGAAGCATTTCAGAGACTGGCGCGACGCCTGTGAGCATGGAGTTAAGGGTTTGAATGCACGAATGCGCCACGAGAAGACGGTACCGAAAGAGCATCATGTCCCGAACATTGTTGTTTGGAAACTGAGCGGCATAGTTCTGCATGAAATCGTGCAGGGCGGACTTCTTTGCAGTGTCCGAAAGGTATTCCTCAGGACAGCGAAACGATTTGGACAGCGCGGCCTCACGATCCTGTGAGTCTTGGGGCGGCAGCGCGGCGAACGCAACAGGAGCCAAGGCAATCCCGGCAAGCAACGCTGCATGGCAGAACGTGTTCAGAGCGAAACCTGCCACGGCCCTATCGAGAAATCGGACACGTTTGAAGTTCATGAAGTATTGTATGAATGCCTTTTTTCGCGGTGCTTTCAGCTTAGCACTCTACTGTCATTAAGCGCGTATACGAGTCGCCCTGACGGATCGGCAATTAGCACGGCACTGGGGCTGCTCCAACATCCGGCCTCTCGCACAGCGAAGGCACTGGTTCGTGCAGACCTTTATTCGAACTGGCGCTGCGCCCGCGGAGGTTCGAATCCGAGGGACTTGATGGATGACATCTACCATGTTCTGAATGCCACCTATTGCGATATGTACGCCACTGCCGAGGCCGGTCAGAAGGAATATGCGTCACTGCTGCTGAGCGGGTGGACCCGCCTGCAATCTACAATGGGAGCACATCGCTGGCGGACTGGCTTCCGACCGTCTGAAGAGCGAGCGCGCTTTCGTCTACAGTTCCATCCCCTATTTCGGCCCCCTCTGTCGCGATGGTCACGACGATCTTCATAAGCGGGTCGCCGCTCGCCGGTCTACTTCGGTGCATCCTCATCTCACGGTGTGTACCAAGCGCTTCCGGCTCTGAGGGAATATCTCGCTTTCCCTTGCTCTACCCGACGGCAAGAGCACATTTACTACAAACGATCCTCGCCGACCGGGCCGACTTGCTTGCTTTGAGCCTCGCCGCGACGGTTCACAAGAACCGAGTGACAGACCTGTTGGGTATAAGTGGGAACAAATCGCTATGTAGGATGGTGCCTGAGTCACATGAAGTTCAGAGACTCCCCTGATCCTCTTTTTCCGTGTTGCCGGTCACACGGCAAGTAACCGAGAAGTAGCGTCTATATCCAGTCGCCCGACACCGACATGCCAGCAACGAATAAAGCGCCCCATGTGAGCACTTCAACCAAAACCATCAAGCTGGTTGCGTACCAGCGAAAGCCCTTCATCCGCCAAATCCAGAACCCACACGAGGCGATGGACCCATACATTACAACATCCAACCACCGTTCTGCGGAGGGATTGGGAGGAGGGGGAAGGGTAGGATTCGGGGTCGGATTTACCCCAAGTACTCCGACCGCAATTGCTGCCGCGAAGAAGACCAAGTGGCATATGGCGAACCAGTGATAGGGCTTCCAGAGTCGCGTTCTAAACGGTCGCTGTTTGATTCCAGCCCAAACTAGGCTTGTCGCCGATAGAAGGAGTGCGAAGACCAGCGGGGGTAGACACATCAACTCCAATGCCCATCGTGAGAACTTCAACGCAGTGTAGATGTGATCCATTGGTTTATCAGGCGCAATCGTATCGGAAGGATTGCCTTTCGAGAAGGGTACGCGTTCCGATGCCGCTTAGTTCTGTCTGGTCTGTCGGCAATACAGACATTTCAGCCGCCGCCCGAAACCGTGGAATACCCCCCGTCGCTTCCGTGTTCTGTCCTGCGATCATGCCATGTAGTTATACACCGACGCCCTGCTGATGCCGAACGCCTTGGCGACCGCTGCCTTGTCTTCACCAGCGGCAACGCGCTTCCGTAGTACCTTTACGACAGCAAATGGAGGTTTGAGAAGCCTCCGTGTGGCCCACAATCCAGAAAGAAGTGGTGTTTACCTCAACCAGTGCGGGATTACTATAAGCTTCCTCGGTGTCTAAATGTAGTGGAATCACACATCATGCGACGTTTTGTTCCATTAATGATTTGTTTGTCGCCAATCGTAGTCGGCGCCGTCGCGCTGGCTCAAGTTGCTGCCGAACAGCAATCTGCAGAGCCTGTTGCCAAAGGAGTGATTTATGGGGCCGTCATCGATCAGGATGGCCAACCGGCGAAGGGAATCGGTTTAACTGCCTCCCCGTTGGGAGTTCCGCTCGGAGCTATGCTGCCGCACACAAAGACTGATCAGAATGGCAAGTTTCGTTTTGCTGTGATTCCTTGGTGGGGCCGATACACCGTTCTCGCCTCCGACGAGGAGGCGGGATATTCTCTGTACAGCACCGGACCGAATGGTCCGGAAAGCACCAAGGAAGTGACCCTTTCTCCAGAGCATCCGGAGGCCGAATTTCATCTCGTCCTTCCTCCGAAGGCTGGCTTTCTTGAAATTCATTTGACGAACAGGAAAACTGGCGAGTCTATTGACGCGGTGTTTGTATCGGTGATGTCGGCTGACGACCCGAAGAGGCTTATGTTCTCACAAAGCTGCGCTTCAACGCGCACCATCTTGATACCGCCGGACAAAGACCTGCTCTTGCACGTAACCTCTCCGGGCTTTGGCGAGTGGGCGATGAGCGCCGGAAATGGAGCGCCTCTCCATATGACTTCAGGTAGCAGGCAGACATTGGATGTAGAACTCGATCCCACAGTTTGCACGCCTCTGAACGATTCGGGAGGTTGTCCCAGCCCCCGGTCGGCGCGATGGCATTGACAACCCTCTCCCACCTTTCATTGAGCAGCCCAGATCGAAGGCGCAGCTCTGGCGCAGGAAAGTGAACTTGACTGACCAGATATGAACCTGATCAACAATTTGCTTTACCGGCTCATGTTGGTGCTTGTGGCCGTGGCAGTGACTGCGTTGTTTCATTATTTTGGCGGGCTGACGGCTTCAGCTTCGATTCTGCTTGGATTGGGCTTTACCATAGTTGGCCTTTGGTTATACGGGCTATGGAAGGTTGCGACATTCCAGCCATATAGTGTCGAGATATTCGTCAATTTCGACGTTCTTTGCGATGACCTTGGGCTGTCCAGAGCGCCAGTGGATAGGAAAACATCGTATATGAGATATACAAGTTCACTGCACTGAGCGCTGCCGTATTTGCGCACTATGGCACACTTTCCGCTAAGACGGCGGCGCAGTTGAGCGCTAATTCCGTCCGGTCTGAAACGGATTACCAAACCAGCATGACCTTCGGAAATCGAGCGCCCTGCGTGTTGACGCCAGAGGGGTTCGACAATCCTGAGAATCGCGACCTGCTTCCCTATTTCTTTGTCCGTCCCAGCCGGAACGGATACAACTTTGGGATTCGCGTCGTGGAGACTTGGTGGTTAGAGCATCGTAAGCAGGTGAGCGCTCCATTGCGTGATGCCTCTGTTGATTCCTGTGAAGAAATTGTTCTGTGTGTGCTTCCGTATGGTTATATCCCTGAGCACGTTGGTCGTTGGGAATCGGCTGGCCCTTTCAGCCTGTTCGACTGGAGACAGCGGCGCTGGAATGCTAAGTTAGGCAGGCAGGGCTGGAGCCTAAGCGAGAATGATCACGGAAACGTGGAACATCGGTATTTGAGCATTGCCTACAACCTCCTCTTTGGCTAGGGCGACTTTGCCCGCTGCGTTCGCTTCCGTTTTGCCGACCATGCGATCCTAGCGGGTGGCTGAGTTCGGTCTCGTGCGCGTCCGCCAGCAAAACAATCCGGGACACGGAATCGTGCAGATGGTCGAGCCGATTGCCCACAAGCTGGTCATGCGGGCGGATATTTGAGCCGAACTTCTCCGGTCACCACGGCCCGCGACTCCTGATATCTCACAGCGATGATCTGCCTTTGATAATCCCCGCGAGGGCGGACTGCCCGCTTGATCCTCGCTATTTACGCCACCTTCCGCGACCGGTCGGAAGGGCCAGCCTACCCGCCGTTTCTCGCGCTGCGCTCAGTGATAGCGCATTACCACCTTTACTCTTCCGAGAGTCCGGAGCGCGGCGCAGCTTTAGCCTTCAGTTGCCAGTATTCTAGCGGTCGGTGCATGTTAATGATTGCCTGTTGCACTCTCGTCTTGTCTCTCCCGGCCTCGAACAACTTTCGCATGTGATCAATCCGGTCGATGTACGTTCCGACATGCTTCAGATATGGCTCGATGTCTGGTACTACCTTGGCAAGCTCAAAGGTAGCGGCGTGTTGCATCGCCTTATAGTTTGCATGACCGCCACTGTGAAGGAAATTCATCGGTGTGAACTGGCCCAAAGCCGTATCGGTCTGTACGTCGGTAAGCTTGCCTCTGCCTTTGAGTATCTTTTCGTTCACCTCTTTGTAAATAGCGCTCAACGAATTTGGTGGATCGCCGGATAACCAGTGTGGAATTTCGTCGTCGGGGATCAGGAACGTGATGTACAGCGTCCGGAAGTACAGTTCCTCAATTTGACGAAATCGCGTTATCCACCCGAAGTGCCGATTCTGTTTGTAGTCATCCAAGATTGATTCGCGAATCTGACTGAGGCTCGCCTGTACCCAACGAAGGAGCTTATCCGGTCCCGTATGCCGTAGAACGAGCGCCTTGATGAGTGGGTCATCAGTGTGAGGTTGTTTGGCACGGCAACCCGTCACCGGGCAATGAGGTTTCACAGACTTCTTTTTTGTGCTCATGTACTCGCTTTCAGTTGTATGGAGTTGCGCCAAACATGGTACGCCTATAGGCTCAAGCTTTTGAGTAACTCAGCCTGTAGCTTCAGGATCGGAAGGGGGAGGCAAAATTACTTTTTGATGTACCCCCCGGTCTTTTTTTGGTTTATTTGCTTTCAGCCTTTCCACCAGCGCCAATTCCCCCTCCCGCATCTCCGGATACAGAGAGTACAGGCGCTCATTAAATCCAGAAAGAACGATCTCGGTTACCTCTTTGCCCGGAATCGTCCGCCGCTCCATGAGGGCGCTGACAACCGTTCCACCGCCCGCCAGATATCGGGATTGGCGAGCATATTCTCCGTTCGTATTTCGAGCAGCTTCAGCCATGCGTTTATCTCTTTTTGGTCGTAGGTGAAGCGCGTAACAAAATCGACCATTTGTTCCCGGTCGGATGATGCATGGTAACGCCGCACGCTCTGCGGATTGTAGCGCCTCTGGCGATCTCTCCGGCCAGCAGGCATTGCACTTTTTTCTCCACTCGCATGCGGTTTCGGCCCGAGTCATTCCATTCAATATCTCTGGCGATGATCCGTCTTGGAGCGCAACATCCCAGATACCCCATCGCCTCATCGGGCACGATGGTGACCCCCTTTTTTCGCAGCCCGATACCCAAGCGCCATCCGACCACCGCATGGCCCGCCTCGTGATACGCGGTTGACCACAGGGCTTTCGATTCACTCCCCGCCACTCGCTGCCGCGCCTTCTTCTCATTTCTCATTGGCTCCTCCACGCATCGCTGCCGCCGGACGCAACTCCAGTCAGGCGGGCGTTGCCCGTTGTTTTAATTTCACTGTGGGTTAAGCGCGGAACCAAGCAGCCCGGAGACTGCGGCATCACCAGCGCACACTTGCGTGCCGCCATCATTAAACCAAATGCGCAGTACCAGAGCAACAGTGAGTTTCAGGCGCAGGAAGTGTGACTCTTGCAACCGGGCGTGCGCATTGCGACCGAAGCGACCTATGCGACCGAAGGGGAGACGGAGCGGCTTTTTCGGTAGTGGGTCAATTTAAGTTCCTATCAGGCCGTAGCTATCCAAAATCCCTGTTTTCATGCACTACGGCGCCGATTTGAGATCATTGGGCAGAATTACTTCCGGTTACCGACGAACCATCCGGAACAGCATCGACACACACCTAAAGGCAGGCACAACACAACTGCCTTGACATCACCTCCAAGTTACCGATAACAAGACTTTAGAGGCACAAGTCTTATAATGGAGCCGCTGCAACGGCCTAGAGTGCTCAGTGTTAGGCCACCAGCCATAGCAACCTAGCTGGGCCGGCACGAAGAGCAGTTACAGCGCGATCCTGCTCCGAACGAGGTTCAACGAACAACGTGAATGCAGCAATCATTGCGGCATTAATCGCTGCCACAGCGGCGCTGATTACCTCAATCGTGAGCCTCATCAGTCAACGGCGTACGACTGCTCTACAGCATAAATTAGAAATGCAGCGAGAGGCGGGTAACCGCGCTGCCCAGATTCAACAAATAATGACTAAGTATCGGCAGCCGCTTCTGCAAGCGGCGACCGACCTTCAGAGCCGCCTGTACAGCATCGTTCGAGGTCATCTTCTTCAGGTGTATGGACGTGGTTCCGCAGATGAAAGAGCTTACACGATGGAGAGTACACTCTTCGTGTTTGGTCAGTATTTTGCTTGGGTAGAGGCTTTACGACGCGAGGTTCAGTTCCTTGACATGGGCGTCGACGAGCAGAATCGCCAAGTGCAGGATTGTATCGAAAGAATCACGAGCGAGTTTCTTCGAGACGACCTCGAACCCGAGTTCCGCCTCTTCAGGGGTGAACAACGAGCCATGGGCGAGGTTATGCTCGCACCCCGGGTAGAGGGGAGCGGACTGGAATGTATCGGTGTTGCGAGCTTTCGACGGCGAGTAAACGAGCTTGACGTCGATGCGTGGTTCAAGAAACTGCGTCAGGATCTAGATAGGTTGACGCAGCGATCTGCGGTCTCAAGTCGGCGCGTCGAAAGGATTCAAGGAGCGCTAATCGATCTAATGGACTGTTTGGATCCACAAGGTGTTCGTATTCCAAGAAATCGCCGTGAGAAGCTCGTTACCCTACAGTGACCAAATGCCTGAAAGTCTCGGCAGAATTGCTTTGCGGTCAGCCGATTAACCATATGCCTATTCGCTCGCAATGAAACTGCTAGGCACTTACAGCTCTACTGCAATCCAGAAGTATGCCCACCGCTGTGGGGCCAGCTTGCGTTACGAAGTTCTCGAAAAAATGGCGTCATAAGTAACTACATCTTTGCCAGAACCGGAGCAGCAAGCTCTCGGATTGAGCCGAGTTACCGGCAAACCGGAGAGCGCTGGGATAAACCGTCCAGATCAAACTGACCCCACTCCCGCTTTTTCTGTTGGCCATCAGTGGGGTTCAAATACTCTTTGACTTTCAGTGCGGGATAGGTGCAGTGTTTGAGTAGAGATTCATGCTCCTTTTGTGAAGAGAGTTTTCCCTCCTGTTCACAGAAAACAGGCAATGGCTCAGACCGGAAACGGCTCTGGGCCTTTTTCATTTTGGAGTGAAAGCGCATGCCGACATCAGCCAAACCCAAACCTGAAGACTTGAAGCTTGCGGCCCAACGCGCTAAGGAATGGAAAGGATTCAGGCGCAATTTTTTGTACAGCCAGAAACACTTGGCCCACGCGTTGCGATGCTCGCGAAGGACCGTCTGCGCCGTCGAGAGCGGACACGAAGTGATGGCTCCGAGCTTTGTCGTGCTGCGCAGATTCCGCGATCTGAAGCGCAGGCAGGAGCAGCTCAACGGCCCGCCGCCTGACTTATCCAATATCGACAACCTGTTCGAACAACAGCGGAGAGCCTGACATGGAAGCAACCTTGGAACCAATCTTGGAAGCGGTCGCGATACCGGGCCGGATTTCTGGCGCGGAAGTGATTTGCGATCTCCTCGACCGGATCGGCGAGCGCCTGTCTCGCTCCTGCGATCTCAGGCCGAGCGACAGCTATGCCGCATATTCAGCCAAGGTCACGGTCGAACTAAGTCTGGTGGATGTCGATACCGTCGAGGTCGTACAGCAGATCGCAGTCGGCACTCCAGACTCCCAACAACCGACGCAGCCCATCACGCTGGAGGTGCCGCTGGTCGAGCCGGTGGATGTGGAAGAGCGGCTGGGCCTTCCTCAAACTGAGTCGCTAGAGCGCTGTGTCGATGGCTCTTTGCCGGAAGCTGCGGGAGTAACAGCGAAGGCTGAGAAAAGGTACTACACGCCAAGAAATGCCGTGCCACTCAGTAGTCGCGGTAGTAAGTGAGAGCCAGTGTTTATACGGGCTTTGTAAGTTACTAAGTAAGTCGGGTGTGTCCGGAATAGGAGCAAGAAGTTATGCCAACAGTTCAGGAAGTCTTAAAAGAGTCGGGCTTCAACGATGAGCAGATCGCTGCGATGGATCAAAAGGCCGTCGCCGCCTTCACGAATGTATTGTCCACGGCGGAGGCGGCAAAGCAGGCCAACATCGATTTTTACGACAATCAAATTGCGCCTTCACTGGTGGCATGGGATGCGGAAAAGTCGCGCATCGAAAATGAAAAAGCAAGGTTGTCTGCGGAAGCGATGTTTTATAAAACGCAGGCTGAAGAGGCAAAGAAGTCGGGCTTCATTCCGAATGACGCTCCCGGCTTTCAACCTCGCGATGCAGGCGGGCGCTACGTCGCAGGACCGACTGGTTCCCCCGTGTTCCAGCCGGAAGAAGTGATTAAGCGTGCCGGGGATGGACTGGCGATGATTGCGACTATCGACTGGAAGTATCGTTCGCTTTTTGACGGCAAGCCGATGCCGATCTCGCCGACGCAACTCATCGCGCAGGCGGATGCACGCAAGATGGACCCGATGACGTATGCAGAGCAGACATTCGGATTCCAGCGGCGCGAACAGGAACTTCAACAGGAGCGGCAAGCGCAGCACGACAACAAAATCAAGCAGGACGCCGTCGCCGAGCGCGACAAATACTGGGCAGAAAGAACCGGCAATAATCCCGACATACGTGCGCCACAGGAAAACGTCAAGATCACAGAGATTGCCCGTGCGGTGCGCAGTGGACAGCGGCAAGACCCGTTGCTGATGTCCGAAACCGAGCGCAGGTTGCAGACGCGGCAGGCGATCCGCGAGGACATCGCGGCGCAGCAAAGCTAAAGCGAGGTCACCATGGCAAACCAATCGGCATGGCAGAGTGGATTTTCTCTGGCAGCGGACGCGATCCATGCTCGCCGCCAGAGAAAGCAGGCGTTGGAAGATGAGGAGCGCAAGCTTAAAGTCAGCGAGCTGTACGACCAAGGGCACAAGCTGGCACAACTCATTCCCACCCTGAGCGGCGCGGATCGCGATCAGGCGATGAATCAGTTGACCGATGTCGAGCAGAACATCCACGAGATTTATCACCCCGACAACAGCCCCGGCGCGATCCAGAAAGACTGGAACATGCTGGTGGACCTGATCACGCGCAAGCCGCGTCCCCAGCCGCTCAGCAGTGTTCAATACGATCCCACTCGAACTTCTGATCTGACGCTTCCTGCGCAAGGCGGCGTAGCGGGCGGCACGCCGACCACCATTCCCGGCACCACCGTCGATGTAAGACCGTCGGCATCGATCATGACGCCTGAGCAGCGCACGAAGATGGCGCAGCGCGATGAAGCGCGAAAGCAGGCGGCGCTGGATGTTGCAGCGGCTGGACTCTCTCCGGAAGAAGAACAGCAGGCCAAGCAGCAGCAGGATGAAGCCAGCCGCGCATGGCAGATCGACTGGGCCAAGCGCCACGGCATCACCGGCGAAGCACTGACGGAACTCACTCAGCATATCGCGGGTCTGCCGACCAGAACGAAGCTGAAGCCGCTGGCCGGGACGAAGCCCTACAAGGGCAGCGACGGGCGCTGGTATCAGAGCATGGAGAATCCTGATACTGGTGAGATCGCGGCCACGCCGATGCCGGAAGGCTACGTGCCGCCACCACCAACAGCGGGGCCGGTACGGGGATGGACGAAGGTCAACGGCAAGCCGGTTTCCGTCCTGCTCGACCGCCAGACAAACCAGCCGATAGCGGGAACAGAGAACACCGACCTATTGCCGCCGCCCTACCTGACGCAGCGGCTTTCGCAGGGATTTTATTACTACACTGACGAAGACAACCAACTTCATCAGATACCGACAGCTCACGCCAGTGGACCCGCGCCGTCTGGAACACCATCAACGTCGGGAACGGTAACTGGAGACAGAATCATCGGCACCAAGGGTTCCGCCGCGTTGAACAAGGCGCGGTCCAGTTATGTGGACGCGGTGAAGATCGCCAACTTGGCCGATGACGTCGTCAGGAATTCCAACTCGGAAAAAGATGCGCTGTTCGTGCTGGCCCTGATTCGCTCTGAGGCAGGCAGAGTTAATCAAAAAGAAATCGATCAAATCTTTCAGGCAGGCGGAATCAGCGAAGCTCCGGAGCGTTGGGCGGCGAAGGTTGGCCATGATGAGCTGCCACAGGAGCTGCGCTTGCAGTTGCAGGACTTCACCAAAGCGCAGGTAGCTGCGGCGCAAGCGGGAGTGGACGCGCTGCGTGCTCCGTCGCACACCTCATCACAGACAGGCAGCGGCTGGACTCCACCTTCCGGCGCACCCGATGCGTCGCAATTCTCCGAGGGGTTCGAACTCTTTAACAAGCGGACGGGAACGGTTGACGCCGTGGTGCGAGGTGGAAAGTGGACCAAACCATAAACAGCGATTACGTAGTTCGCCCACCATCAGGCGCGTACAGCAGTGGCTCATCGGACTATGTCGTTCGCGCTCCTGACTTCACCATCAACGACAAGAACGAAGGCTTGTTCCGTATGCTGCCCGCAACGGTGCAGGGATATACAGACACCACCAAGGAGATCAGGGTTCCTTTCAGCAAGGTAGAGAAGGCGCAGGGCGCTGGTTATCATCTGCATCCTGACGAGGTGCCGGGTTACGCGAAGGATTTTAAATATCGGGGCCAAGGGCCGACATGGCTGGAGCAGATTGACCAGCATATCCAGAATGCTTTGGCTCCGGTCCCTCCGTCCAGTGCGCCTCCGAAAAATGTAACAGAGGCTCTGGATAGAAGAGAGCAGGCATACCGCAATACCGCCAAGGCTGCTGGCCGCGTCGTCTTCGCAATGCCGGGGTATGCCCAGCAGGTGGCGTCGGCCTATATGAACAGCGTGCGCACAGGCGATCCCAGCCAGCTTCTCGACGTTCTCGATCCCGCTCAGATTCCGCAGGGTCTAATACAGCAGTATCAAGAGGATCGCAAGAAAGACCCCGGACTGGCGGTCGATAACCTGATCGGCACGCTGGCGGGCATAAGGCTGGCGGGCGCGGTAGCGGAGCTGCCGGTAAAGGGCGTCAGGACTCTGCCTGAACTGAAACGCATGGCGGAGGAGCGATACCTCACTCCCCGCGTCGGCCCACGCAATGTGAACGTGGCCGGAGTCGATGTCCCGGTGACGGTCGGCGAGGCGGAGCCGCAGAGCTACTGGGGCGGCAAGCAGATCGAACTGAAACGCAGAGGTGTGAAGGCTCCGCAATTTAGCGAGGTGGAGGCCGAGGCGCAGGCAGCGGTCAAGGAGGTCATTCGCCGAACCGCGCAACAAGCTTCCAGCCTGATCGGCCCTATGCAGGATGAACCAGCAGCCGCCATGAAGGATGCTGCCGAAACTACCTTTGAACGAGCGCGGCCCATGTATGCAGCTCTGGATCAGTCGCTCATTCAAGTACCGGGCACCTTCAAAGCGGCCTCCAAGATCACCCAGCAGGCCATGGCTCGTGCGGAGAAGCTGGGCCTGCACATCGGAGAAGGGCCGGTGGATATAAGCAGGATTACACCTGAAGCGGACGGCACCATCCAGTGGGGTGGAACCCGGATATCGAAAGCGACCCACCCGGATCGCTGGGCGCAACTCGTCGAAGACGGGATTATCAACGACGCGGGCCGAGGCACCCCGCTCACCGCCTATACGAGAGTGCGCTCGCAGTTGCTCAAGATGCAGCGCATGTCCACCGACGCTGCGCAGCGCTATGCCATCGGCAAGGAAGTCGAAATCCTGAACAAGGCCATGGATACGGCGTTCACAGGGACGCCGCTGGCCGACAACTGGGCCGAGGCCAATCGGTTGTGGGCCAAGGGTTACGCGTTGCGCGATGTAGCCGAAGCCATCCGCTTGCGCACCCAAGGCACACCAACAGCGAAGCAGGCTCCGGGGCTGGAGAAGGTGCCTACCAGACTGCAAGGCGCATCTCTGGTCAGCAGACTGAATAAGCTGGCCGAGAACGGCGTTCTGGAGCGCGGCTTCACTTCTCAGGAGATCGCCAACCTGCGCCAGAGTGCAGACATCTGGGATCGTATTCAACGGACTCCCGTGGGCAAGAGTGGAAGAGCAGGCATGCCGCATTCACGTGGCCTTGCTCATGCTCTCAGCGGTGCCAAGGGGCCAGCCATCGGCGCGATCACTGGTGGAGTGCTGGGCGCGATGCGTGGCGGCTTGGCGGGTGTAGTAGGCGGAGCAGCGACCGGAGCGGGACTTGGTCTGGTTGTGCAAGGCGGGATCGAAGGCTGGCTGGCCCAGATCATGACCCGTACGGAAGGCGTGAAGGTACTCCGGGCAGTGGAGACGGCGAGGACTCCCACCCAGATGCAGATGGCCATGAAGGCACTGGTTACGGCAGCAGCAGCAGTGAATGCGGCACAGCAGCCGAAGACGCTGGCGCAATTGAAATCGGAAGCCGCAAAGCGCAAGCCCGCCGGGAGCCAAGGTGTCGTCAGCCAGTACGACGTGGTGACTGGAACCAGTACTCCGCAATAATTCCAAGGAGAGAAAATGCCCGGATACGCTGGAACTGGGAAGGCCGCGCTGCTCAGAGAAAACGAGCAGAGGTATCTCTGGCAGAATGAGCTGATAGCGGCAGGCTCGCTCAGTATTGCGTTCACGCTGGCGCGGGTGAACAGGAGCTATTATCCATGGGGATTGAGCTTCGAAGCGACCTTCTCCGCAGCTCCCGGAATTTTCGAAATTGACAGCATGGCTGCGAACAACGATGTCGCTGCGAACTACATCAGCTTGAGCACCATCAGCACGGTAAACAGTGCGAACGTCGGACGCTGGGACATGACCCCCGGCCTGTGGCCGCGCTATGTGGCCGCTTACCTGAAGAGTTTGACCAACCCGGTAAACGTAACCGTGCAGGTGACGAGATAGGTTTACGTATGCCGGAACTGGACATCGTGCAGATCGCGGCGGAGTGGAAATCGTACAGCAACAAGCAGCGCAGCCGGGTGCTGCAAAAGCTGACCTCGGAGCAGAAATTAAATTTGAATCTGGCTCTTCGAGACGCGAAACGCTCTCGCCACACCTCACGCGTGCAGAATTAAATTCGCACCAAACGCGGAGAATTTAAATTTGTGCGAGAGTAGTCAAAATTTAACTTCGCCCCGCTAAGACAGCACGTTCTTCCATAGTCAGCTTTGGCAACAGCTTTAAAATCTGATCCAGCGCCGAGAGCTTCTTGCGAACTTGGTAGACAAAATCGTTCAAAAAAACTTAGCCTCGTGAGACAAAATCGTTCCCATCGGACGCATGTAGACAGTAGAAGCGCACCTGACAAAGATGAAAGTGCGAATGGGGCGCTGATCGAATCGTGCCGGAACCGTTCTGAGATTCGGTCTCAATTGTCTTCCGTGTTTCACAGTGAGGTGACCCAATGGCTTATTATAGTCGCGCTTATATCTATGATGCGTCGGAACTTGCATTCAGAAATATGGCTAAATACAACTCTGACCCAAACACCTTTATGATTCCTGTTCAATCACCACCTAAAGCAGCACAGGCTGCTGCATTAAATTTCGCGAGGGATCAGTTGGTGTCATTGTTAAACCAAGGTACTAGACTTAAATCTCTCGTGTTTGTGTCTCATGGTAAAGCCGGCGCTATTCGAATTGATAGGGACACCGTTGATGCTACAAGTCTAAGAAATATCTTTGGCAACCACAGCTTGCAATGGTTAATGGCCGAAACGGGCAGAGTGTACTTCGCTGGTTGCAACGTTGCGGATAAAGAGGCAGGATGGCAGTTTCTTGAGGCAGCAGCTCACGTGTTTCTGACCGGGTCGGGCGGAGCAGCATTCGGATGGGATTCCTATGGATTCGGCCTTACTAGAAGTTTTGGATTAGTTCCGAATATAGCGCACCTATGGGGTAGAACTAGATATGTCTTGGTCTCCACCGACGGCAAGACATCGACGAGAAAAGACTCGGTGGGCATCGAACATGAGATTGGAATGGAAATGCGAAAGGAGGAGTTAGAGAGGGAAAATGATTAACGGCCTACGTTATCGTTTTATAGATAAAGTTCGCTATAGAAGTGTCTCGGGCTGATACTTACCATTGTCAGCATCAGTATGTACATGTTTCGCCGCCGTCGTAGCTTCTCGCCATTCGGCCAGAACTACGGGGTCATCGCGCAGTAGAGCCTCCATCGGGGAAGTTACGCACGAGCAAGTGAACGGGAATCAACTCAGCGCCCTTCTCCGGCGTCGAGGCGCTCATCTGCTTCATAAAGAACTCCGGACGACCGTGACAGTTACATTCTGCGAGCAGGTTCTCTGCCCACTGCTGTTCCATCGGTCTGCGATGAGGGCCGCTCTCGCCGCCGCAGATCACCCAGTTGGGAAACGAAGGAAACCCCAGCATCGACAGCGGCCCCAAGGCTGGTTCATAACTGACGAACGAAATGCAGTGATATCGCTCGCACGCAGCCCGCAGGATTGGCCAGCGCACGTTATAGTAGTGCTGATTTTCCGTGCTTATGCCCAGCCACACGTTGTCATGCGTGAAGGCCGCTGGCAAGTAGCGCTCGTAGCGGTGCGGTCGCTTAGTCAGCAACTGCCAGATCAAATGCGAGGTCTGGTCGATCAGCCCCCACAGCCGCTCCCGCGCTCCCGGCGGTGCTTCATCATCCATCACATCAGCCATCGATGCGCAGAAGACTTTGTGGCGGACTCCCTCACTCTTGGCTGCCAGATTCCATTTCAACGGGTCGGCCCAGTGTTTGTCGCCAAACTCCCGGCGCGGTTGATCCTTGCCCCAGTGGTCGCCGCCGACACGGATATCCCACGCCCACGCGTAGCAGTGATCGCATCCCGACGATACCGGAGTGCAGCCCCACCACGGGTTAAACGTATGATTGGTCCACGCAATTGAAGTGTTTTGCATCAGTCCTCCTCTTTCTCCTCGGATAGCTTTGATTTTGGCTTTGCATACGCCACTCTTTTCATGTGGCTGAGATGGCTTTCAAAAGCGGCCAGCACTTCATTCGGCAGATAGGCGACGATCCCGGCCAGCACCCGCGCACGGTCTAAAGTGACAGGAAAGTAGTGAGGAGTTTCCATGCCGTCGTCATCGGCAGATACGCTGATCACCAACGCGCTGGGCACGCCGAAGGCGATGGTTCCGATGACCACCGCACCGGGATAACTTCGCGCCAGCTTTTCTACACAGTCGAGACTGTCAAGGGTGCAGGCACGCAGTTCACTAAGCGCCTCTTCTGGATCGCGCCGCACTGTGCGTTCCGTAAAGTCGATGGAAGTAATTTTCGCGGTCATGTGCTTACCCCAAAAGTTAAATTCTGTAAGCCCCGATTACTTTTGTTGCCGCGCATTTTCTTCGTCGATTCGGCGCAGAAGTCGCATGTAGGGACTCTCTTTCGCAGGCGCATCCGGCGGCTTCCTCTGCTTACTTTCTGGAGTAAGCTTTTTAATCTTTTCGCTCCGGGTGATGTGCTCGATGAGATTCGCTTCGCTCCGCTGCCGCGCTGCTTCCGCCCTTAGCCTTTGCGCATGGGTGCGTCGTTTATTAACACTCATTTCTCCTCCGTGTCTGTGACCAGCATCAAGCTTTGCGGCTTGTAGCGGCCCGTGTAACCCAGATCGCTCCACTCGACAACGACGCGCTTATTCTTCACGCCTCTGACCACCCCCGGTATCTCGGACGGGCAGCACTTCAACACGACCTTTGCCCTGATGGGGAACGGGATCGCGGGCTTCGGTTTTGAATTGGGTAGAACGGCTCGTCCCCTCATTGCGGCCTCCTCTTGTTCTTCCTGCCCTTGATCGCCGGACGCTGCTGCCGAGCTGTCGAGCGGTAGCGGTAGCGCTGCTTCGGGCTGCTACTTTCCTTGGCCAAGAAGTTGTCGAGCTGCTGCTGGCACAGGTTGGTCTGTGTGTCGAATATTTCCCGGAGTGCTCGCAGCAGGTTGGCCTGCGCGTCAGGCGTAGCCTGCGCCTGCCCCTGAAACCCGAAGATTGCGCCCAGCATCCCGGCAGCATCCCGGATGGCGGTTAAGTCCACGCGGTGAAGAGCGTTGCCATGGCCGTCACACAGGAGCAGACACCGGCCTCTGTAGTCCAAGCACCAGTTACCCCAAAGTTTTGCCATCTCTACCTCCATGTTTTTCGCCGTCTCCAAGAACTTTCCTGCCGTAGTTTTCGGCTGCGTCGCGGTCGCTAAAGCTGATCAGGTGAGGGCCGCTCTGGTCGGCGTACGCCCAGTGACTACCTGCCCAGATCAGGTCCGGATCGCGGGTGCTGGTGATGATCCAGCGCTCGCTTTCCGGCTCCTGCACAATGCGGTAGCGACTCATGATTACGTTCTCCGTCGCGGACTCTCCAAAGCGTTTACCTTACGAGCTGCTGCCTAGATCAAATGCGCGACAGCAGCGCAACTGTGCAGGCAGTGCGTAAGAAATCTGCCATTTTGCCTCGTTACGACCGCATTGCCTTTTCCTGCGCTGCGGTTACGTGCTGTATCAGCCAAGCCCTCGCCTCCAGCGACTCCCGCATGGCGGCATCTGATCCACCTACGTCGGGGTGATGTATCTTGGCCAGCGTTTTAAATTCAGCGTCGACCAGTTCCCTTGCCCGCTCCGGTGGCCTGCTGTTTCCGGGGATGAATCTGGATGCGTCGTTACGCCTGCGGCGGAAGAACTCTTCCTGCACTCGATCCCGGGGTGGTGGCCGCAGATCGTCCAGGCTGTAGAGCCAAGACAAGTAGCTGTCGTCCAGCTCATCCAGCGGATGGCCTTTGTATTTACCGAAGGGCATGGTGCAGTGCATCCCGGCGATCCTCATTGCCGCACTCCATCCTCAACGCGGCCCCACCAGTCTTCGCCTGAATCAGCAGGCGTACGCGCGTCGGTTGCGGTGGATGTGACC
>Ga0210395_10000468_pt1 | contig 31860 bp, 31 predicted proteins | sample IncBWH4OmetaG_FD_150861 | JGI IMG/M metagenome (GOLD analysis project Ga0210395, IMG submission 150861) | Forest soil microbial communities from Barre Woods Harvard Forest LTER site, Petersham, Massachusetts, United States - Inc-BW-H-4-O ... | reverse complement strand
ATTAGTCTCATTCCGTAGAACTCCTGGGGCCTGTATGGGATCGTTCTGATTGTCGGCGGTAAGTTTCTGCAGGGCGTCGAAGGTTTTCTGATCGACCAGGAAGCGCTGCTCGATCCAGCCTTCGATTCCGCTGGCGGTGCGCACGCGGACGAAACGCTTCTCGCGCTCCAGTACCTCGACGCGTTCTCCGTTCTTCACGTTGCCGACGCGATTGAAGATCGCCGCCACCTGGTCGCGCAGGGCCGCCTGCGGCGCCGAGACATACGCGACTTCAATCACTCGATGACGCCCGCGACCACACCCGAGAGCCATCAGCAGCACTGCCGTCATTAACGGAAGCACCAGCGGAAGCTGCCGGCCCAGACGAATTGAGCCCGACAATCTCACCAACAGTCTCACCATTAGAGTACAGGTCACGAAGGGAATCATCTACTATATCGCGTCGCAAGGGAGAAGTTCCCGGCACGGAGGTTCACGTGTTTGCGGTTGTCATGCGCGCGCTGCGGGACGCGTTGAGACATACACAGTCCGCCTCAGTTACCATCTAACTAGAACTTCCGTGGGCGGAGGTTCGGGATGCAGGCGGCCCGGACGAGGGATACTGCGTCTAAGATAGATGTGGGCGCCCTCTTTCGAAACGCCTTTTCGCCAATGAATTCACCAATGAACATGAAGATTAATTCGCCAATGAACATGAAAAAGACAAATACAATCTGCCATCGTCTCGTTATTCTGTCTCTGCTCTCGTTAGTCGCACTGGCCAGTACCGTACGCTCCGCCGCGCAGGACACGGTCGACACCGTGTTTCACCCGCCCAAGGGATCACAGGTCGCCATTGTCGTCTTCGAGGATCTGGAGTGTCCCATGTGCCGACGTACGGCGCCTCTGGTCGAGCAGGCTTCGAAGACCTACAAGATTCCGGTCATCCGTCACGATTTCCCGCTGCCGCTGCACCCTTGGTCTTATCAGGCTGCGGTGATGGCGCGTTTTTTCGATACGCACTCCAAGGCCATGGGCAACGAGTTCCGCGATTACATTTTTGAGAACCAGCTGGAAGTGACTTTGCAGAACCTGCGTTCGTATGCAGAGAAATTCGGCGCCGCGCATAAAGTCGATTTGCCCTATGTGCTCGATCCGGGCGGAAAATTCGCCGCCCTGGTGAATGCCGATCGCGACCTGGGCAAGGCCATTAAGATCGATCACACGCCGACCGTCTACATCGTCAGCAGCCGCAATCCCAACCATCCGTATGTGGAAGTCAAGGAGCCTGCCAGCCAGCTTTACTCCACCATCGACGCCGTCATGAAAGAGTAGGCGCAGCGATTTCAGGTTGTTGATTTGGATAGAAGCTGGGTGCCTCATTTCTCGCGTGTCTTTGCGCGAGAAGTGGGGATTTTTTGTGCTGCAGTTCGCACCCTCCGGATAATGAATCCGAGTCCAACCCGGTAAACACAAATCATCAATTGACCACGAAAATCAAAAGCCCTACTTCTCGCAAGAACCGCGAGAAGTGGGGCACCCGATCTTGTTGCTGCGCCGAATCCCTTGCGGGAAGCGGGCCACTTCGGCCTGGCCCGAATCAGAACCCGCTAGTCGTGACTTGAACATTGCTGCTGGTGAGGCCGTTGGCGGTAGCAGTAATGAAGAACGTGGCATCGTTGCCTTGGCCCTCCACCGCCGTCAAAATGTTCGCAGAAAAGGTGGCGGTCGCCGTGTTGCTCGAGAGCCAGGATGCTACCGCAGTGATATCTTGCCCGTTACAGGTAGCGGTGAATGTTTGGCTCGGTACGTCCGGCGTCAGGGTGACGGGGCCGGTAGGACTGACAATGGGCGCGCTTGTGCAGGCTACTGAGACGACGAGGGGCTGGCTCCCGCTGATCGACGGAAGTAAATTCGACGCTGCCGTTACGGTTCCCGAGCCAGAGCTTTGCGCTGTAACCAGCCCACCGGTGGTGACTGTTGCGATGGGTTGACCGTCGGTGCCGGTTCCCGTAATGCCCCACGTCACCGGGGTACTCCCACTACTACCGTCGTTGAAAGTGCCCACGGCAAACATTTGAACGGTGTTGTCGGTAGCTCCGACATAGATTGTCGGCGTGAGCGGCCCGACCGCGATCGCGGTGAGAGTTGGTTTGACGAAAAAGCCCCGGCAGCCGACTGCTAGAGCAAGCGTCAGCAGCACGGCAAAGGCGCCTACCAGCCGGAGTTTCGACTTCGTGGATGACATGTTCGTTGACACTCCTTCGGCGCGCCCCGCTCCGTGCTCCGTTCTCGCGTATTTCTTTGCTGCTGAATCTGCAAAAATTGTAGCAGAGATGATTTCGCCCGGCGCACACCGCAGTACCTGAACCGCGGGCGCGGAACCATCCCTGCCAATCGCGCTCACACATCCGGCCAGGCAGTCCGCTTCCCGGTTAGAACGCCGGTCTCCAGCGGGCTTGCAGAAAAACTGCTGACCTCAGACTTCGGACCGCAGGCTAGCCGAAATCTGAGGTCTGACGCCTAAGATTCCGACTAGTCCTTCCGCTCTTCCTTCGGCTTCGGCGGCTTCTTCGGCGGAGGAGCCGGCTTTTGCGAACTCGGCTTGGGCGCCGCGCTCTCCTTCGCCGGCGGCGAGGAATGAGTGTTCTCCGGGCGCGACTCGCCGCCACTGCCGCTCGATGCATTGCTCTTCGCCGGGGGAGTAAACGAGCGGAATCCGTCGTTGGAGTTCGCTTTGGTTCCGGCCGGCGTCGATGGACCACGCGCTTCTTTGGGCGACATGGCCGGGGCATGATACTCCGCACCCGCAGAACGGGCTGGAACCGCGGAACGGCTGCTGAAATCGCCCGCCCGTGCCGTGGCCGCAATCGCGGGACGCCCATGATTCTCGGACGCGAAGTTCTGGCGATTCTGGCTGGCCAGGTGCTCGTGCTGCGTCTGTTCGGCGAGCGGCGGCGTATGCTGCTCGTGCTCGGCCGCTTCCTCCTGCGGGTTTGGACGCGCTACCACTCCGCCCTCGCCGCCGTTGAAGGCCACGTGATTTTCGTTCACGACCACAGTTTTCGTGTAGACGTTGGTCACGCTGGTAACGCTGACGTTGGTGACGGTGCGGTTATAGAAAAACGTTCCGCCGCGCCACTCACCGCCGGCAAAGCCCACGCCGCCATAGCCGAATCCGTAGTTAATTCCGCCGTAGAAACCGATGTGCGGGCCCCAGTATCCCGGATGCCAGGCATAGAATCCCCCGCCCCATCCCCAGTATCCGGGCGTCCACAGCATGCCGACGGGAGCTACCAACCACGTGCCCGGCACCCAGTAATAACCGTCATCATCGCTCCAGGCCCAATATCCGGGCGTCCACATGTAGCCCGGGCCGGGGCAGATGGGCTGCGCATACACTGGCAGCGCCGGCGGACCGATGCGAACCGAAATGCCGACCGCGACCTGCGAAAATGATGCTGCCGAAAAAGATAAAATGATAACTGCCAGCAACCACGACCGAACTGCGGCTTTCTTCCCGTTCATTTTTATTTTCATTTTCATTTTCAGTGCGATACCTCCGGGATTCTGAGCCAGAAACTGGTTCTGGGCTCACTGTCGGAATCCCTAGAAAGACGTGAAACGCAATTGTGCCGCGTTCCCAGGCGCGCGGTGTGATAAGGGTTTTTTCTTGTAAACACTAAACTCGGGAGTATGTTGCTCGGTTAGAGACGATTTGGACTCTGCGGGTTGGCAGCGCGCCAGGACGGTCGAAGGAAAAAGCGTTAACCACTAAGGACGGGGGAGTATCACGAGGCAATGCTTTGGATCTGCTTGCTTTCTATGACCGCGTGCCCTTCGCGCTAAGGATTTTCAAACTGGCGAAGTAGATTACGCGGGTTCTAGTTTGTCTTACGGGCGCGGGCGATGCGCTCATCGATGGGCTTGCGCCCGGCGAAGCCTTCCTGCGTGCCGTGCCAGTGGGTAATGGATTTCTCTCCTGACTTCCAGCACAGCAGAATGATCTGGCCTTCGACTTCGCAGGGAAAATCGAGCAGGCCAATGTTGAGGTCTTTCACTTGCACGCCGATGGAATCGATCTCGGCCAGCGCATCTTTGGCGCGCTGCTCGGCTTTGATGCGCTCCCCTTTGCGCCGGGCCTGCTGGACTACATCGACGTGCATGCCGCCATTCAAAAAAATCCGGTGACTGAGCGCCTGTTGCTCAGCTTCGACTTCGTCCATGACCTGCTTGCCGGCAATGGCGGAGCGCAGCAGCGACTCCAGCACCGGCAACAGTGATTGCGCTTCCTCGAGAGTGAACGTGCGGTCGGCCATAAATCTATTTTAGCGCGTGCGCTAGCGTAAACGGCCAGCGGCGAAGTCTCGGGACCACCTCACTCCGAATCACCGGCTTTCTGGGTCCCGATTCGCCGGCAGCATCAAGCCCTGCAAGTCGCTCACAATGCGGGTCAGAGTCTGATCAAAGTTCCGCTCCCGATTGCCCTGCAGAATGGCCCATTGTGCGTGCTCGGTGAAGGCCCACAACAGGGCGTTAGTCTTCGGGTCGCGAATCTCCAGGCGAAACTGCGGATCGAAGGGTATGCCGCCAATTGCGCCTTGAGCCTCGGGTCCGCCGATAGCCGGAATACGAAGGCCGATTTCGAACAGTAGATCGGCATCGGCGGGAGCGGACACAAGTTCGTACCGGCCCCAGGTTTTCATGGCCGCGTAGAACTGGTTGTACGTACGTTCGGGCCCACCGTTGAATAGGGGATCTTCATACGAACGCTGTTCAGCGCCGGCGTTGGCAACAAACACTTTCTTCGCGGCCAGAATCTGCGCCGGAATCGGCGCCGCTGGGACGGGCTTCGCCTGTTCCGCGGCCCAGACAGAAACCGAAAGTAAGGAAGTTTCAAGACCGATGCAAAGGGCAACACAAAGAACAGCCGATCGGAGCTGCCTTGTCATAATTCCTCATTCCTCCTTGGGACTCACATCGAACCACGGCAACTAAAAACTGATTTACGTCGGCGCGCATCGCGGTCGCGAATATGCGACGGCATTGATTAGACGCTTCGGACGCGAGGTTGCTGTGTATTTTCGTCTAGCTGTGTAAATCCTTGTCAATGTTGTTTTTCGGCATCAAGCGTGTTCCCTAGTGAATTCTGCCGTGCGAAGGATCAGCCGATGTAGCCGAATTGAGATCGACCTTCAGCCCGGCGATTCCCGGTGCATTGCAATTTCCGTCGCGGCTGTAGTTGGTGCAGCGCCCCGGCAAATCTTTGCGCTGCGGCGACTGCGCGAACTGCCAGACTTCGGCGAACTTCACTCCACTCGCGGCGGGGCTCGGCGGCTGTTGCGGAAAGGCGCATCCCGGAGCGGGCGGGCAGGCGTCGTTGATGGCCCAGTAAGCGATCTCGCGCCCTCCGGCATGTTCGCGAATGTCTTCGGCCGTGATGACGTTGCCGTCGTCGGCGGCGGCGATGCCGGAACAATAAATCCCCGCGCGAAATCCCGCCGCGATGACGCCGTCGACCCAGGCATAGATGTAAGCCTTCTGCTCCGGCAACATGCGCCCACCCTGTTCCTGGTCGAGAAAAATAATGGTCGCCTGCGGAAAACCCTCCCGCCGTGCGGCCCCTGCTGCGGCCCGCGCATCGGATTGGCCTACGCGAGTTGCGTTCGCCACGGTCTTCAATTCGGCGTAGAGCCGTCCGTTGAACAGAACGAGAAATCCAAATCCCGCCGACTCGACTGCACTGCGGTGGCCGGCCCAGGAATTTATCTTCTCGCCGGGTGGAGGGTTGAGCCAGTATCCCGTGTAAGCGAACGTCTGATGCAGAGTTTTGAGATTGGCGTCTCCGGGGTAGTCGTTGGCGTCGAAGCCGAGATAGGTAGAGCTCTGGGTTCCTAATGACGCGCTGGCCAGAATCAACGCAGCTGCCGGTATCGCCCACCGCATATTCATGAACTCAATTTTAAACGGAGCGAATCACAGCGGCTAAAGCCTGTTCTCGCGATAGTGGATTTGATCGGCACGAGTAGAACTCGTGCCCTTCCCGGTTTTATCCCGTCCTTATCCCCCGATATGCACCATGGTCCGCGACGCCGGGACGAAGTCCGGCTCACCGATGTGGTGCCGCTCTTCTTTCTTCTGCACCACGCTCTGAATAAACTCGGCTAATTCTTCGTCGCTCGAGCCGCGCCGCATTTCGGCGTGCAGGTCATGATCCCACACTGAGAACAGGCAGGTGCGAATTTTCCCGTCGCTGGTGATGCGGATGCGGCTGCAATGTCCGCAGAAAGGATGCGACACCGGAGCGATGATGCCGATCTCGCCTACGCCATCTTCAAAGCGGTAGCGGCGCGCCGTCTCCGAGCGCGCGTGCGGAATCTCGACCAGCGGCCGGTACTCGGCCATGCGCGCCAGAATTTCGTCGAGTGTGACCACGGTCGAAGGGGCCCAGGTACGTCCCTCTTCGAGCGGCATGAACTCGATGAAGCGCACGGTCACGCCCTCTTCGCGCGCGAACATGCCGAAGGGAATAATCTGGTCTTCGTTGAAGCCGCGCATCAGCACGCAGTTCACTTTCAGCGGCCACAGCCCAGCCCGCCGCGCCGCGCGAATGCCAGCGAGCACGTGATCGTATCCATTGGGCACGCGGGTGATGCGAGCGAAGCGCTCGGGATCGACTGCGTCCATCGACACCGTAACCCGCGTCAGCCCGGCATCCTTCAGCGGCTGCGCCATCTCGGCCAGCATGTGTCCGTTGGTGGTGAGCGCGATGTCGAGCGGCTCGGGCATTGGCCCGCCGGGCCGTAGCCTTGCCAGTTCCCGCACGAATTCGACCACGCCCTTGCGCAACAGCGGCTCGCCGCCGGTCAAGCGAATCTTGTTAATCCCCATGCCTACGAGCACGCGCGCCATGCGCAGATAATCTTCAAAGGGCAGGTCGCCATACAGCGCCCCCTCGTTCCCGGTGCGGCAGTAGACACACTTGTAGTTACAGCGGTCGGTGATGGAGATGCGCAGGTCGGTGATGGCGCGGCCGAATTTGTCGTGGAGAAGCAAGCTGGCTTTTGGCTTTTGGCTTTTGGCTTTTGGCTTTTGGCTCACGCGCATTTTCGCTTCCCGATTGGGGTAAGCCAAAAGCTAAAAGCCAAGAGCGGAGACTGCGTTACATTATAGGACGTGCAGGAGGGCGGCAGGATTCACAGTTTCGGACTCGCCAGCGCCTTCTCGATCGCCGCCTCGGCCAGCGGCGCCATAAGCTTGAATCCCGCCGCGTTCGGATGCAGGCCATCGTCGGCGAGATCCTTCTTCATGAGTCCCTTGTCGTCGACCATCGCGCTGAAGTAATCGAGATATGTGCAGCCATTCGGCGCGGCCGCGCAGTAACTCTTGAGCCAGCTGTTCAGAGCAAGAATCTTCTCCGGCGACCTCTGCGCGAAAAAATCTTTCGAACGGTCAGTGTAGTTGTGCACCGGCAGCACCGACGAATAGATCACCTTGATACGGTTCGCGCGCGCGAGGTCGGCGATCGAGGCGTAATCGGCTTCGATGTCCTCCAGTCGCATCGGACCGGTATTGCCGGCGATGTCGTTGGTCCCGGCAAGAATGATGACGACTTTAGGCTGCAGATTAATCACATCCTGGCGAAAGCGCACCAGCATCTGCGGCGTGGTTTGCCCGCCGATGCCACGGTTGACATATGGCTTGCCGGGAAAATATTCGTCGAGGTGCCAGATGTCGGTAATCGAGTCGCCGAAAAAGACAACCCGATCCTCGCCCGTCTTCGGTGGAGTGAGCGCTGCGTTGGCGTCGCGATAGCGCGCCAGTTGACCGAAGTCATCGGTAAAGACGGCGATGCGTCGCGCCCGGTACTGGTCGAGGCCGGCAAAACCGGTCGTGGGGATGCTGGGCGGGGCGGCCGACGCAGGCTGCTGCGCCATGGCGCCAACGCCAAGTGCGATGAAGAAAACCGCAAGCGTCGGGAAATAGCGAGATGATTTCATGATTGTCCTTTAGCGTAACAGGATAGCTCTGGCAGCATCCCTGCGACCAACTGCGAAACTTCGCTGCCGCGTTCGAATCATGGCTGGCCCGCGATGGCCCGCGCAATCGACTTCTCGGCAAGCGGCGCCATCACTTTATAACCAGCCGCATTGGGATGCAGTCCCTCGTCCGATAGCTCGCGCTTCAGCATGCCTTTGTCATCCACCATCGCCGAGAAGTAGTCGAGATACACGAGCCCGTTCTTGGCGCAGTAATCCTTGAGCCACGCATTCAGCGCCAGAATTCTTTCCGGCGGACGCAAGGCAAACGACTCCTTCGCGTTGTCGGTGTAATTATTCACCGGAAGGAGCGACGCAAAAACCACGCGAATGTGATGCAGCCGCGCCAACTCGGCCATGGACGCGTAGTTGGCCTCGATGTCCTCAGTGCGCGTGCGCCCGGTGACGCCGGCGACGTCGTTGGTTCCTGCCAGCACAATCAGCACATTGGGATGCAATTCGATGATGTCCTGACGAAAACGCACCAGCATTTGCGAAGTGCTCTGCCCGTCAATGCCGCGATTGATGTACGCCTTGCCCGGGAAATAATCTGCTAGCTTCCAGTAGTCGGTGATGGAGTCGCCGATAAACACTACGCGATTGTGAGCCGCGGGCGCATTCACTCGCGCAGCATCGTCGCCGCGATAGCGCTTCAGTTCGCCGAAGTCATCGGTGTAGACAGCAATTCGCGAAGCTCGGTACTCATCGAGGCCAGGGAAGCCCGAAGTGGGGATGGAGGGGGCGGGCTGCTGGGAGAAAGAAGCTGAAGACAGGAGCAGAACAATGACGACGATCATCCGGCAGCGCATGCCGCAAATGCTATCACGGCTGCAGGCAGCAGCCGAGCTTCGCTCGACCTGACCGGGTCACAGATCCGGTCCCACACGAGCATCGCAGATCACATTCCGTCGTAATTCGGGCCGCCGCCGCCTTCTGGTGGCACCCAGGTGATGATCTGATACGGGTCGGCGATGTCGCAGGTCTTGCAGTGCACGCAGTTCGACGGATTCAGGCTGATGCGCTTGCCATTCGGCTGGCTCGCGTCTTCGACCATCTCATAAACGTTCGCAGGACAAAAATTCTGGCATGGGCTGCCGAATTCCTTGACGCATTTCGTATTGCAAAGATTCGTATCGTGAATCACGAGATGCGATGGCTGGTCTTCTTCGTGCTTCGTGCCTGAGTGGTACAGGTCGGTCAGTTTGTCGAAGGTGAGTTTGCCGTCGCCCTTGGCGGGGCCGAGCAGATGCGCTTCCGCACCCCCGTCGGCGGGCAACTCGGTCAGCTTACGCATGTGCTCGTATCCGGCCTTCGCGGGATAGCGGTTGCGCAGCCCGCGGCCGCCGGTGATCATCTGCAGCGCGGTGTGGAACATGCCCGCATACATTCCATGTTCGAACCCCTGATGCAGGTTACGGACCTTCCAGAGTTCTTTTTTGATCCAGCTCGATTCCACTTTCTGCTGAAACCCGCTCAGCGTCGCCGACGACGAGTCATCTTTTATGAGCGCTTCAAACGCAGTTTCGGCTGCGAGCATGCCGCTTTTGATCGCGAGATGAATTCCCTTAAGCCGCGCCGAATTCAGAAAGCCGGCTGAGTCGCCAAGGATCATCCAACCGTTCCCCGAAACCGGCGGGATCGCCCACCAGCCGCCGTACGGCATCGACTTGGCCCCGTAGCGAATCATCTTGCCGCCCTCGAGCAGCTTCGCCACAAAGGGATGCCGCTTGAACTCCTGCAACACGCGCTGCGGATCCAGCCGCGGGTCGGCATAGTCGAGCCCGGTCACGTAGCCGAGCGAAGCAACATTATCTTTGGAGCCGTAAATCCACGCGCCACCATATTCGCGTGAAGTCAGCGGCCAGCCCAACGTGTAGATCACTTCGCCCGGCGCGATGCGGCCCGCCGGAAGTTCCCATAATTCTTTCACTCCTACGCCGTAAGTCTGCGGGTTGGCGTTTTTGGCAAGATCGAACTTCTGAATCAGTTGTTTCGTCAGCGATCCACGGGGGCCTTCGGCGAGGATGACCACTTTCGCATGCAGATCGTATCCCGGCTCGAAGTTCGTTTTCTGATGGCCTTCTTTATCGACGCCCTTGTCGTCGGTCTGAACTCCCACGACGCGGTCGCCATCGAAAAGCAATTCCGAACCCGCGAATCCAGTGAAGACCGTGATGCCCGTCGCTTCTACTTTGCCCCCCAGCCACTTAACAAACTTGTTGAGCGAGATGACATAGTTGCCGTGGTCGCGCAGAAACGGCGGCGTAACCGGAAACTTGAACTTGGATTTTTCAGTGAGAAAGTAAACCGCTTCTTTCTCAACCTTGGCATCGAGAGGAGCGTCCTTCTCAAAATCAGGAAGCAGTTCGCGGATTGACCGCGGATCAAGCAGCGCGCCTGACAGACAGTGTTGCCCAACCTCGCGGGCTTTCTCGAGTACGTAAATGTTTTCTTTGCTGAGCTGTGCCTCTGGATGGGCCGCATTGTGCGCGTCAATCAACTGCGCCAGCCGCAAGGCGCAAGCCATCCCAGCCGGCCCGCCGCCGACGATGACCACGTCAGCCGGCATCTGCGGCCGCTCCACACCTTCGATCGGTTTGCGGAAAATCAGCATAAAGATAAAGTAAGCCACCGTTTTGTCCCTCACCGCGGACAAACCACGATAGGGGGTTTGATCCGTGAAATCTGTGTGAATCCGCGGCAAAGAAGTTCAGCTTCCCGCCTTCGCCTTTTTCACTTCCTCAGTCAGCGGGGGGACGATGTCGAACAGATTTCCTACGATCGCGTAGTCGGCAATCTCAAATATCGGGGCTTCTGAATCTTTATTCACTGCGATGATTGCCCGGGAGCCTTTCATGCCAACGATATGCTGAATCGCGCCACTGATGCCGAGCGCCAGATACAGCTTCGGCGCCACGGTTTGCCCAGACGACCCAATCTGGCGGTCCATGGGCAGCCATCCAGAATCGCAGATGGGACGCGACGCTGCGAGTTCTCCGCCCAGCGCTTCAGCCAATTGTTTAGCGATCTCGATATTCTTTTGCTCTTTGATCCCGCGGCCCACAGCCACAATGATTTCGGCCTGCGTGAGGTCGACCGCCTGCTTGGCTTCCTTGAAAACTTCTTGTGGCTTGTTGCGAATGACGCCGTCGGCAATTTCTACGCTCACAGTTTCGATCGGAGCTGCGCTTGCCCCAGCTTCAGCCTTGTCCCCGCGAAACGCGCCGTTCTGAAACGTCGCGAACCATGGGGCGTCGCTGGTAAAACTGACGTCCGCGGCCAGCTTGCCCTGAAACATCTGCCGCGTGAACACGAGTTTGCCGTTCTCGTGCCTGAAGCCGATGCAGTCGCTGACGACGGTTCGCCCCATGGCGGTCGCCAGCTTGGGGACGAAGTCGCGCACCTGGTAGGTATGCGGCATCAGCACGAGCTTCGGCAGCTTCGCCGCGATCAGCTGCTTCAGGGCTGCTGCGAACGCGTCAGGCGTGTAGGGCTCTAGTTTCGGCGACTCGACGGCGTGCACTTTCGCGATTTTCTTGGTGGCGACTTCGGCCGCGATTGCCGCGACACTCCCGCCTACAACCGCCGCTTCCAATGCCCAGCCGGTTGCCGCTGCGATGGCTTGCCCGGCCGTGATGGTTTCCCACGAAACGCGATTCAACTTGCCCTCGCGCTGTTCGACGATGACGAGAATAGTGTCGGACATTTTGATTCCTCGAAATCTTTTGCTCTCTGGTGCTCTTGCGACGAAATGCGTCTCGTCGCTCAGGTCTTGATCGCCGCAAAGCGAAGGCGCATATAATCCGCCGTCCAGCGCCCCTGAGAATCGCACAGAACCGGCTTGAGCCGGGCCGTGACTTCGTCGAGAAAACCACCACGCTCATTTGCCGGCAATGCCGCGCAGAGCGGATTGGCGAATGTTTCCAACCAACCGCGCATTCCAGTTGGCAGCGGCGTGGGACGTGGAATCAGTTGCACACTCTGCGGCACAAACCCGGCCCGGCGCAGACGGATTTCATATTCGTCGACGGTCGGAAAGCACCAGGGAATCCACGACGCGGCATCGGCGACGCCCCTTCGCTCGAGCGCGGCCAACAATGCGACGGTAATTGCGGCGACGCACCCGTGGCCGCCCAACTCGCCTACGAACCTTCCTCCAGGCACCAGGGCGCGAAATGCGCCCGCGACTGGCGCATCCGGATCGTCCTTTATCCAGTGCAGCACGGCATTAGAAAAGACGGCGTCGAATTCGTTCTCAAACGTGAGTGCTCTCGCGTCCATCACTCTCGCGTCCAGACCGCGCTGTCGTGCGGCCGCGACCATGTCCGGAGAACTGTCGATGCCCACCACGTGCGCGCCCAGCGCGACCAGTCTTTCGGTGAGGACTCCATCTCCGCAACCGAGATCGAGGATGCGCTCGCCCTCCTGCGGCTGCAACAAGTCCAGCACAGGCTGGCCGAGCGCGGGCACGAAATGAGCGTTAGCCGCATAGTCGGCTGCACTCCAGTTTTGGGAAGACGAGGTTGGCGTGGAAACGGTCACGACGCTAAGTCCTTCGGTTGAGAGTCATCTGGTCTTCTGATCATCGCTCGACCACTCTTCGTTCGACGACGGGGGCCAATCATCCGGCCCGCACGAGCCTTTTACAGTACGCGCAACTCGTTGCGAAGCTTATCCACTAGCTTCTTCGCGATCTCTCCCGCCGAGCCTTCGATGTGCTCCGTCTTCTTCGTCTTCTGTGGAACGTACAGGCGTTCAATTTTCTGCAGATTCTCGCCGAGCGCCGACTGGACTTCGGCCAGCGCGACTTTCCGCAGCGGCTTGTTCTTCGCCTGCTTGATACCGATGAGCGTGGCGTAGCGCAGCTTGTTGATGCCCGACTGAATGGTCAGCACAGCGGGCGTCGGCATCTCGACGAACTGGAAGAATCCGGCTTCGAGCTCTCGTTTCACGCAAATGCCGCTCTCCGTTTTTTCTATCTGCATGATGATGGTGGCGTGCGGCAGCCCCAGCAACTCGGCCAGGATCACGCCGGTCTGCGCGTAGCCGTAGTCGTCGGATTGCAGCCCGGTGAAGATCAGGTCAAATTGTTCGTCTTTGATCGCCGCCGCAAAAGCCTTGGCCGTATTCAGTGCATCGAGGCCGACAAACTTTTCGTCTTCAAGGTGAATCGCCCGATCCGCGCCCTTGGCCAGGGCCTCGCGCAGCACCTGCTGGGCGCGGGCCGGGCCACTGGTAATCACCACTACTTCGCCCTTATGTTTTTCACGCTGGCGCAACGCTTCTTCGAGGGCGTAGGCGTCGGGCTCGTTCACTTCATACGAGACGTCTTCGCGGATCCACGTGCCCGTTTCGTTCAGCTTGAGCGGTGCGTCTTTCTGCGGCACCTGCTTCATGCAGACCAGAATTTTCAAGAGCATCACTCCTAACCCTGCGGCCTTACGAGGTCACAGGCAAACCAGCCAGTATAAATGAATGGGATGGCAAAAAGCTGGTTGTGTTTTTGACGGTTGCCCGGCTGCTTGGGAATCTACATGGAAATCCAGCGACCCGGTGACTGGAGAATCGACATCGTTCATACTACGGATAAGCCAATGCAGATCGCGCTTCGTCCCGCAGTCGCTCACGATTTCGACTATTGCAAGCGTCTGTACTTTGCAGGGATGAAGAAAATCATTGAAGAATTGAATCTGGATAGGGGAAATCAAGAGAGCGGCTTTCTTGAACAGTGGGCGGTGCGGCAGGTGCGCATCATCACCGTCGGCGTTTCTGACGTTGGTTGGTTGCAGAGCACGATGCAGGAGGATGCCCTTTTTCTTGCGCAGCTCTTTGTGGATGGTCCTTTTCAGGGACAGGGAATCGGCACCGAGGTGATGAATCGACTGATTGGAGAGGCGGAACGCCTTCACTGTGCGGTGCGCTTGGCCGTTGTAAAAACCAATCCGGTCTTACGGCTCTACCAACGGCTCGGGTTCCGCGTCACTCATGAGGATGATCGCAAGTTCTACATGAGGCGCGATTCGGATAGCGCGATGGCGGGTTGAGACTGGCGGCAGTCCTCAATGACGATCTACTCCGTGATCACCGTCGACTGACCGGTAAGCTCGAAGCGCTTGCGGCAACGGATGTTTTTGCAGGCCATCATGTCGTCTTTGCGCACCATGTAGGAGCGGAACTTGGCGAAGCGGGCGCGGTCGCGGTCGTCGGCGCGGCCCGATAACTGGCGTTTCTTGGTCCGCACCACCCAGGTCACTTCATACTCCCCGGCCTGCTGGCAGTGGGGACAATTCAGCGAAGCTACTTTCTTCTCTTGCTTCTCGTCAAAAAAATCGCGCTCTTCCATACTTTTGGGGTCGGGCTCGCAAACCTGAGCAGCTCTCCCGGACAATTATGGATTATTGCACATTTCCCAGTGAAACCAGCCTGTAGGATAAACTGACTGGCGGAGTTCCATGGCCAGAAAGACCAGAAAGAAAAATGCGAAGCGTTTTCGCGCCGTAACCGTGGTCAAGGAATTGGCCCGCGAGCGCGTCGGCGCGCCTCCCGCCGGACAGATTGTCGTCGAGAAAAAGAAGAAACCGGAAAAGCACAAGCCTACGCTGGAAAAGCTGCTGGAAGAAACGGAGTAGCCCGCCGCACTCTAGTCGAACGTCGCAATGACGGCCTGGTCACTCGATACAGTGACCATACAGGGGTTTGTGCTCGCCGGAGTGGAGCAGTTCGACCAACCTCCGAATGACGAGGTGCCCGTTGGAGTGGCAGTCAGCGTTACGACGGTGTTGGCCGGGAACAACGCGGCGCAGACCTGCGCCGAACTGGCGCAACTCAGGCCGGGAGGACTGCTGGTCACGTTTCCGACGCCCTGCCCTGCGAAGGTCAGGGTCAGGGCCAAGCCTCCGCCCCCACCCCCCGTACCCGTATAGCAGATCACATTCGCAGTCGTGTACCCGGTCACGATCGCTCCCGACGAACCTAGTCCCCCGTCGCTGGTGTTCGTAGTTGCAGTTGCGGAGACCAGCGCTCCTCCGCACAATTCGCCCGTCGCAGTCAACAAGCCAGTCGAATTAACAGTAAACATCTGGACTGTGTTCGACGCCCAGGTCACCTCGTTCGTGATGTCCTTGGTCACCGGCGGATGAATGTAGGTTCCCAGCGCGCGCAGCTGCGTTTGGATTCCGGCGTCATCGGGCACGGGAATATTGGTCGCGCCAACGTTGTACACCGTCGGCTGAACCTGGATCGACACCAGTTGCTGACCGTGTGCACAACTGTTCAAACCGAGCAGCATACTGGCCGCGGCTGCAAGGACTACGATGCTCAACCACTTCCCGTTCATCGATGCTCCTGAATGCCCGACTGCTGAATCTGCCGACTGTTGAAACCTGCCCACTTATTAACCGCTTAACCGCTCAAACGGCGACAGAGCGCAACTGGCGCGTTTGGGCTCAATCTAGTCAATGCCGAGGCAAAAAGCAATAGTCGTTAGCGCCCTGGTTGCTCAGTCCTGCACCGCCTCGGCCACTAGTTTTGTAAAGTCCCTTACGTCCTCTTCCGTGGTGTCGAATGAGCACATCCAACGCACGATGCACTCCTCTTCGATCCACATATAGAAGAAGTAGCGGTCTTTGATTTTCTGGATGGCGTGCTGTGGAATCTGGGCAAACACCCCGTTGGCCTCGACTTTCCAAACGACTTTGACCTGTGGAATCTTTCGTAGTTCGGTTTCGAGCAGCCGCGCCATGCGATTGGCGTGCTCGGCGCTGCGCCGCCACAGATCGTTAGTCAGCAGCGCCTCGAACTGCGCGGCAATGAAGCGCATCTTCGACGCCAGTTGCATCCCTTGTTTGCGCAGGTAGAGAAAATCCGCGCTGAGCTTCGGATTGGCGGGCGTTTGGTTGAAAAACACGACTGCTTCACCGCCCATGATGCCATTTTTCGTGCCGCCGAACGAGAGCACGTCCACGCCCAGGTCGCGGCTGGCCTGGCGTAGAGTTTGCCCTAGACTGGCCGCGGCGTTGGCAATTCGCGCTCCATCCATATGCAAAAACATTTCGCGTTCGTGGGCAAACTGCGCCAGAGCTTGAATCTCTTCCGGCCGATAAACCGTTCCCATCTCGGTCGACTGGGTGATCGAAATGACATGCGCCTGCACGTGATGCTGGTCGCCAATCCCATGGTAGGCGTGTTGCACCGAGTCGAGCGCGATCTTCCCGTCCTGATGCGGCAGCGGAATCAGCTTGCACCCCGTATGCTTTTCTGGCGCGCCACATTCGTCAGAATAAATGTGGGCGTAATCGCTGCACAACACCGCGTGATAAGGCCGGTTCAGCGCCTGCAACCCGAGGACGTTCGCGCCGGTGCCGTTGAAGGTGAAAAAAACGTCGATCCCCTCACCGAAATGCTCTTCGAATTTTGCGAGCGCCGAGCGCGTGTAAGCATCGTCGCCATAGGCGACCACATGCCCGTGATTAGCCCGGGCAATCGCCTCGAGAACTTCAACATGCACTCCGGCATTGTTATCACTGGCGAAACTGCGAGTCGGCTTCGAGGGTGGCACCATAAGAAATTAAATGTAGCAGAGACCTCAATAGTGGTGCGACCGTGCGCTGAAGAGGTGAATCAGATTGGGGCGTCAGCCTGAGCGGAGCCGCTTTTCACTCGGAGAGACGGGTCTCGCGTCCATTGGCGTGCACCCCAACCCACGAATTACAATGCCATTCCCGATTCTTGAAGGAGCGCCCTTGAGCCTGAAGCCTCTGCGCTGTTATCTAATCGTCCTTCTCCTGTGCGCACTCGCCTCGGCACAAACTGGCGAACAGAAAACCGCGCGCTATCTCGATTCGATCCGCCACCAGCCACCGCTGCTGCTCGCCTTTCTGCACGACATCCCCAAGGGAGGCGACCTTCACAACCACATCGACGGCGCGATTTACGCTGAGGACATTATCGACTGGGCCGCGTCCGACAATTTTTGCGTCGACCGCACCACCTCTCGCCTGCTCGCTCCCCCTTGCGATCCCTGCGAGCATTACACGCCCAAGCCGGCCATCCGCTGCGCTTACGAGGATCACATCCTCTACAACCAGATCATCGACGCCTGGTCAATGCGGAACTGGCGCCCCGGCGACGAATCCGGCCACGACCACTTCTTCGCCACCTTCGACAAGTTTGAGGTCGCCGTCGACAACCATACCGCTGAAGCCATCTCGACCGTCGTAAACCGTGCCGCCAAAGAGCACGTGCAGTACATCGAGTTCATGCACACCGCCGACGGATACGCCGCCGCTAAATTGGGCACGCGCCTAGGATCGGACGGAAGTGGGGACAAGAATGATGGGGATAAGAACAATGGCGACTTCGCCAAGATGCGCGAAAAACTACTCGCCGGCGGCCTGAAGGAAATTACCGCGGCCACCAGCCAGACGCTCGCCGAAGCCGAAGCCCGCGCCCACAGCGAACTCAAATGCGGAACGCCCGACGCCGAACCCGGATGCGGCGTCACCGTCCGCTATCTTTATCAGGTGTTGCGCGGCCTGCCCCCCGAAGCCGTGTTCGCCGAAATCGTGCTCGGCTTCGAACTCGCCTCCTCCGATCCGCGCTTCGTGGGATTAAATCTGGTCATGCCCGAAGACTGGTATGTCCCCGTTCACGATTTCAACCTGCACATGGCTATGCTCGATTATCTGCACGGCGTCTACCCCAAGGTGCACATCAGCCTGCACGCCGGTGAACTCGCGCTGGGATTGGTCAAGCCCGAAGATCTCTCGTACCACGTCCGCGCCTCGATCGAACGTGGCCACGCCGAGCGCATAGGCCACGGCGTCACCGTCATGCTTGAGAACGATCCCATCGGCCTGCTCAAGGAAATGGCCGCCCGCAACGTGGCAGTCGAAATCAATCTCACGTCGAATGATCAAATCCTCGACGTCAGCGGCGACGACCACCCCTTGCCGGCGTATATGAAGTACGGCGTCCCGGTCGCGCTCTCAACCGACGACGAGGGCGTAGCGCGCTCCGACATGACGCATGAATACCTGCGCGCCGTTGAAAGCTATCACCTGACCTACACTGAACTGAAGCGCATGACGCGCCAGAGCATCGAGCACAGCTTTCTGCCAGGAGAAAGTTTGTGGGCAGAAACGAAAATCATTTTCCGACCGGTAGCCGCGTGCGCATCCGACGTAGCCGGTGGCGAAAAGACGTCGGAAAGCTGCGCCAAGTTCCTCGCCGCCAACGAGCGCGCGCGGGAACAATGGAAACTAGAGAGTGAGTTCGTAAGATTCGAGAAGAGGTTTTAGTAGCGCCGCCGTCTCGGCGGCTGTCATGGGGGGCGCTTCCCCACACCCAAGACTGAGGTACCGCCGCTGGGATTTCCGAAGACTCATGCCGCGCAAACGAACCCTCATCCCGTCTCCTCTCGCATGGTCGCCGACGGCCGCACCAGTCGCGCCTCCGGCCCTACCTGTGCTGGCCGAGCGCGGAGGCACGCAACTCCGCACTCCGCTCCCCGTCGCCATCATCGACACTCGTGAGCAGAATCCACTGTCGTTCCGCCGCTTTCGAAAATGGTTTTCTGGCATCGAAGAACACGCCCTGCCGCTCGGCGACTATTCCATCCGCGGGATGGAAGATTCCTGCGTGGTCGAGCGCAAAGATCTCGCCGACCTGATTCAGTCGTTCACTACCAATCGCCAGGTCTTCGTCAATCGCCTGCGCCGCATGAGCGAACGTCCTCACAGTCTGCTCGTGGTCACCGCGTCGCTGACCGAGGTCAAGTCCGAATATCCCTATCGCGCCGCCAATCCCAACCGCATCACGCAATCGCTCATCGCCGTGCTCGCCGGATTGCGCGTGCCGTTCATCTGCACGGAAACTCACCAACTCGGCGAGGAAATCGTCGCTTCTTATCTCTACCAGACATTTCTGTATGATTGGCTGGACCGCAACGGCCACGGCCGTCACCTGGCCGACGGCGATTTGTGACTTCGCCTCGCGAACTATGCCCGACCAATTTGCACTCGCCGACGCCGCCGCCCAACTGATCCTGAGCCGCACCGCCCTGCGCCCACAGATCGCCCTCGTCCTCGGCTCGGGCCTCGGCGGCTTCGCTGACTCGCTCACCGACGCGGTCCGCATCCCCTACGCCGAAATTCCAGCTTTCCCACGCTCAACCGCGATCGGCCACGCCGGCCAGATGGTCATCGGAAATGCCGGCAGTGTCCCCGTCGCCGCCATGCAGGGGCGAGTACATCTGTATGAGGGATATTCTCCCCTGGAAGTCACATTCCCCATTCGCGTCTTCGGACGCATGGGCATTCGCGCCCTTATCCTCACCAACGCCGCGGGAGGCATCAACCTCAGCTACTCGCAAGGCGCGCTCGTTGTAATTCGCGATCACATCAATCTTCAGGGCGTGAATCCGCTGGTCGGCCCCAACGACGACCGCTTCGGCGTCCGCTTCCCCGACATGACGCACGCCTATGCCCGCGAATATCGGCAGATCGCCGGCGAAGAAGCTGCCAAGCTTGGCATTCCGCCGCATGAAGGCGTCTACGCCGGCCTGCTCGGCCCCAGCTACGAAACTCCCGCGGAGATCGAATACCTGCGCCGTATGGGCGCAGACCTGGTAGGAATGTCAACGGTCGCCGAGGTGATCGCCGCGCGCCACATGGGAATCAAAGTGCTAGCGATTTCCTGCGTCACCAACATGGCCGCGGGAATCCTCGACCAGCCGCTCTCCCACGCCGAAGTCATGGAAACCGGCGAGCGGGTCAAAACCACATTCGAGGCGCTGCTGCGCGCCGTGCTGCCGCGCATAGAGCAGGAAGTAAGGAAGTGAGCCGGTGCGATTTTTTTGGTGGCTGCGCTTTTTCAGAACTGCGGCTATGAGTCGAGCACAAAACGGGCTTCCGCCGCCGAGGTGCCTCAGAGGCTAAAGCCTCAATTTTCTAGCGAAGTCTTTATCGCAGTGCTGAAAGCGCTGCGCCACCCAAAAGCAAGCTCTCATTTCGCCCGAGGCACAAACAACGCCGTCGGCGGCTTCACCCCATACGTCGCAGCAAAGCTATTCTGATTCACCGCCAGCGCCATATGGCCCCGCGAGTCGATATACAGCAGCGGCTGCCCTAGCGGCACATCGCTGAACGTTTTCACGAACTTGATCTTCATTTCTTTGCCACCCACCATCATCGGAACTTCCTGCCCGCGCTGGTAGCCGAGCTTCAGAAAATCCTCCGCGGCCACATTCGTAACCAGGTTCCCGAACGGACCATCCGTCGCGATCACGGTAGCACTGAGCCCGCGATCATCGAGCGTAGCGGCTTTCAGTTCCAACCGCACCAGGTCTTTCACCGTCATCTCCGGACCAACTTTCGTCCAGTCATCCCCGCGCGCCAGATGGGCGCCCACCGGAGAAAAAATATCGCGCCCGTGAAACGTGGACGACAGCTTGGTGCCAATCATCCACTCCGGATTCGTAATCTCGCGCACCGATTCGATCCCGTCGCGCTGCTCAACGAGCGTCAGCAGCCCGTTATCCGGTAACACAAAATACTGTCCGCGCTTCGAGCGCGCCACAATCGCTTTTCGCGTGCTGCCCACGGTCGGGTCAATCACCACCACAAACACAGTGCCCGCTGGATAGTAGGGCGATGCTCCATACAGAAACCGCGCCCCATCGAGAATGGAAAACGGCGTCACCTCGTGCGTCAGATCCACAATGCGCACGTCGGGCATGATCGAATACATCACGCCGCGGCACAGCGCCACCGAATCGTCGATCACCCCGAAATCCGTCATGAACACAATCGTCGGCGGATATTTCTGTGCGGCATCGTTCGCCACCAACGATGGCACCGCAATCGGCGCCAGAGACACTAAAACCAATGCGCGAATTAGATAGAGCCTGAAATCGCGTCGCAATGTCATTCCATTATCCCCTCAAGTAATTCTCTGCGCTGAATTTTGCAGGCCGCAATTCTAAACGAAATGCAGTCGCGATTGGCGAGCGCGCGCCCTGCCCGTCGACGAGTCTATAATGCTGCTGCAACTCAATTTCCGGAGGCTTCTATGTCGCAAGTCATCCCCGAGAAGTACCGCGATCTTTTTCAGAAGCGGGCCTTTGCCAGCCTGGGGACGTTAATGCCCGATGGCCGCCCGCAGGTCACGCCCGTGTGGTGCGATTTTGATGGCGAGCACGTCATCTTCAATTCCGCCAAAGGACGCCAGAAAGACCGCAACGTGCGCCGCGATCCTCGCGTGTCGCTCGCCATCATCGATCCTGACAATCCTTATCGTTATGTCGAGATCCGCGGCCGTGTCGTCGAAATCACCGAAGATGGCGCCAGCGAGCACATCAACAAAATGGCCAAGAAATATCTGGGCGTCGACAAATATCCCTACGGCCAGCCGGGCGAAATCCGCGTGCTCTACAAAATCAAACCCGAGCACACCACGGTGATGGGGTAGATTTAGTGTGCTGAGGCTTGGTATGTGTGGGGCGGATACTCCTGTCCGTCAACGCCGGCGGCACCTATCAGGGTTGTTGCGAGATGCGGGCGCAACTACCGTGGAACGGCGGCACTTCGGGACCGCGCAATCGTCCATAAAATGAGACGGGCTTCAGCCCGTGCGAGGAATCCATCCCCACATTCAACCTCTGCTTCCTCGGCTTCGGCAACGTCAACCGGACGCTCGTCCGTCTCCTCGAAGACCGCGCAGCGGAACTGCGCGAGCGCCACGCCATCACCTACCGCATCACCGGAATCGCCTCGCGGAGGCTCGGCTGGATTGCTGACACACAGGGTTTGGGTTCTGCTTCATTGCTCACCCTCAGTTCTGATTCGCATCCCGCGCCTTGGCGGACAGGAGTGTCCGCCCCACATGACAACGTCCGCGCATGGCTCGCCGCCGCCCGCGCCGACGTCCTCTTCGAAGCCACGTCCCTCAACGTGAAAGATGGCCAGCCCGCCGTCGACCACATCCGGGCTGCCCTCGAGCACGGAGCCCACGCCATCACCGCCAACAAAGGGCCTGTCGTCCACGCCTATCGCGAGCTGCGCGATCTGGCCGCCGCGCGCGGAAAACGCTTCCTCTTCGAATCCACGGTCATGGATGGCGTCCCGATTTTTTCTCTATTTGAGCAACTACCCACGATCCACATGCAAGGCTTCCACGGAATCCTCAACTCGACTACTAACGTAATTCTCGGCGAGATGGAAAACGGCCTGAGCTTCGACGATGCCCTGAAAAAAGCTCAGGGCCTCGGCATCGCCGAAACCGATGCCACGCACGACATCGACGGCTGGGACGCCGCCGTCAAAACCGCCGCCCTGATCACGGTCCTGATGGATGCGCCGATTCGCCTGGAAGAAATTCAGCGCGACGGTATCCGCGACCTCACCCCACAAGCCCTGCGCAACGCCCGCCGCGACGGCTGGCCCTTCAAACTGGTCTGCCGCGCGAAGCGCGTCGGCGACACGGTAAAGGCCAGCGTCGGACCCGAAAAAGTGCTGGCTAACTCGCCCATGGCCAAAATCGCCGGGACGTCGTCCTACATAAATTTCGAAACGGATATCTTCCCCGGCCTTGCGATCACAGAAGAGAATCCCGGCCTGTACGCGACCGCCTATGGAATGTTGGCGGATTTCGTGAGGGCGGTGGCGACGAGCTGATACAGCGGCGTGAAGCACCGTGGAAGAGCGTCCCTTCAGGGCCGCGTTGGCGTCTACGCAAACTAACCGGGGCTTCAGCCCCGGCGAACCTTGATCTGCGCGTATACGATACGCGGAAAGAACCACCCACAGGGGCTAAAGCCCGCCATCGTTCATGCATCTAACGCGGCCCTAAAGGGCCGCTCTTCCACGGCGACGCAATCGTCCGCGCCGCAAGATAGAATTGAGAGGGCACGCTCAGCCACCCAAAGAACGCTTTCCGATCTCAAAACAAAATGACTGCTATGCCAACCACTGAAACCGTCACCGCTCCCGTCCTCGACCTGGCGCACATCCGCGCACAGTTCCCCTCGCTCGCCCAAACTGTTAATGGACATCCCGCCACGTTCCTCGACGGCCCGGGCGGAACGCAAGTGCCACAGAGCGTGATTGAGGCCATCTCTAGCTACCTTCGCCGCGACAACGCCAATACCGGTGGGGCCTACGCGACCAGCCGCCACACCGATGCGATGATCGCCGAAGCCCGTGGCGCCATGGCCGACTTCCTGCACTGCGGCGCCGACGAAGTTGTCTTCGGACCAAACATGACGACCTTGACGTATGCGATGTCCCGTGCTATCGGCCGCGAACTCAAGCCCGGAGACGAAATCGTAGTCACACGCCTCGATCACGACGCCAACGTTTCGCCTTGGCTCGCCATGGCAGAGGATCGCGGAGTTACGGTCCGCTGGGCCGAAATCCACGATGCAGACTGCACGCTCGACATGACCGACCTTGCGTCGAAAATAAATTCCCACACCAAGCTGGTCGCCGCCGGCTACGCCTCGAACGCGGTCGGCACCATCAATCCGGTGAGAGAAATCGTCCGCCTCGCTCACGCCGCCGGAGCCCTCGCCTACATCGACGCCGTCCACTACGGCCCGCACGGCCTGATCGACGTGGCCGCGCTCGACTGCGATTTTCTGGCGTGCTCGACTTACAAATTTTTCGGACCGCACATGGGCGTGCTTTTCGGCAAGCGCGAGCACCTGCAGCGCCTGCGTCCATATAAGGTTCGTCCCAACACGAATGCGATTCCGAATTGTTGGGAGTGGGGCACAATGAACCACGAATGCATCGCCGGAATAACAGCGTGTGTGGAATACATCGCCGACTTGGGCCGGAACCAGGGAGCATGTGGGGACGGGAGACCCGCCCGTCCGTCGAGCGCAGCTCGATCGGCAGCAAACACCACACGCCGCGCGGCGATTGCAGCAGCCTACGCCGCCATCCACGAGCACGAGCGAGCGCTCTTGGAAAGAATGATGACCGGCCTGAAGGATATCCCAGGCCTGCAGATCTACGGCATCACCGATCCCGCACGTTTCGACGAACGCTGCGCGACGTTCGCGGTGCGAATCAAAAATCATACCCCGCTCGAGCTCTCGACCAAGCTCGGCGAGCGCGGCTTCTTCACCTGGGACGGCAACTACTACGCCCTGAACCTCACCGAGCATTTAGACGTGGAGAAATCGGGCGGCTTCTTGCGCATCGGCCTGGTGCATTACAACACGATCGACGAAGTCGACCGACTGCTGGCCGCCCTGCGCGAGATCGTCGGAGTGTAAGTCGAAAACCGGGCCGGGCTCCGACCGAGTGTGGAAAAGTGGTGACTCGTGGAGGAGCGGCGCTTTAGCGCCGCGTCAAGCGAGTTCAAATTCAGCAGGGCTTAAGCCCCGTGGTCGCCTAAGGCTTCGCTGCCGTGGCGGGTGCCGCAGCCGGAGCGCCAGCCGCTGGCGCCGCCGACTCCGATACCAGCAGCATCTCGTATTCCTTGCCGTTCACTTTGAACTTCATCTTGTCTTTCTTGATGGTCAACTCGACCGGTGCGTTCACCGGCAGCATCGCCTTGTGTGCTTCTTTTTCCTGCCGCACGTGGTACTCAGTCGTGTCGGTGCGGATGACGTATTCCTGGCACATCAGTTCCACGGTCTGCTTCTTGCCCTTGGCCTCTGAGCCGCACTGCACCGAATTTTCCGAGATGAGCGTTCCCTGCATCGCATTGTCTTTGGCAGCCGCCGTGACCGTCATACCAAGCGCCAGAACCGCCAGTAGCAGAACCGCATTCGTCATCCTGATCGTCGTCCTCATCATCGTCCTCATACGCGCCTCCCGATTGATCACGTTGTCGATCACGTTTGCACCACCCTTACACGCACCTCACACACACGACAGCCCGGGACGCATCCCGGGCTGGAAAGGAAAGAGCTTCGCATCGAAATGGGTTGTCGGGCACGGGCTTTACGGCCAGCGCTTGGCCGTGTCTTCCCAACCGGCGGCGCGCACGGGTTGCGGCGCGGGAATGGACGGCGGGGCCGGAACCGACAGCCGAGCCGTGGCCTGGGGACCGTTCACCGCAGTCGCCAGGGCGGGCTTGCCTATGTCCGACATCATTTCTTTTTCCTCGGAGAGCAGCGGAGCCACCAGTCGGAGGGCCTCCACTTCTTTCTCCAAACGGGTCAATTCCATCTCTTTTTGCCGCAGTACCTCGTAAACATTCTTCATGACCATGGCACCTGCCAATAGGATCGAAGTTTCGAAAACCTGTCTTCGAACTCTAGCAGAGTTGCCTGTGTTGTCAAGGATTTCGGCGCCGAGATAGTGCATATTTGGTTGCATAAGCGGCACAAAACGCGAGCCTTGAGCGCCTGCCGTTTCCAGGGCCGAGCGCGGTGGAAATGGTTACTCTGGCGTGGGTACGAAAGTAACCTCCAATCGCTGCGCGCCGGCGATACCATGATTGAGCGTCATCAGACCGCGGCAAGGAGGCTTAGTCGATGCCGACACGGCGGATTTTGGGCTTGCTAGCAGCTGGCGCCTTCCTGTGCGCCTTCCCGGGCGCCTTCCCGGTCTATGGCCAGGACGACTCGCCGTCGCTCGGAGATCTGGCGCGCCAGGCTCGCCAGCAGAAACAGCAGAAGGACGCCCAATCCAAAGACTCCACCGCGCCTGGCAAGGACACGCAAAATTCACCCGATTCGAACAAGTCCAACCCGGCGAAACCCGATCAAACCAAGGCCGATGGAACTAAGCCCGACACAACCAAGTCCACACTGGGCACAACCTTGAAAAATGCCTCGGCCAAGCCGTCCCACGTCGTCACCAACGATGAGATCCCGATGCACATCGGATCGACGGTGACTTCCTCTAATGGTATCCACCCTGCGAGCATGTCCGACGAGCAGCCCAGTTCCGACAACGGCAGCGCAGCCGATCAATGGAAGTCTCAGATTCAGGATCAGAAGACCAGCATCGCGCAGTTACAGAGCAACATCGCCAGCCTGAACGATTCCATCCAATATGCCGGCGCAAACTGCGTGAGCAACTGCGTGCAGTGGAACGAGGAGCAGAAACGCAAGCAAGATCAGGTAGAGACTATGAAGGCCGAGCTCGAACAGCAGCAGAAGCGGCTCGAAGACCTGCAGGAGGCCGCGCGCAAGCAAGGATTTGGCAGCTCGGTCTACGATCCGGAATAACCCGGTAGTTATCTATTGCCGAAGAAAACGCGGTTTTCAATTACAAAATTACAAGCTTTTCCAATTACTCAATTTTCACATTCCCCAAAACTGCCCGGTCATGCGAAATTAGTTCATGGCTTTAGTGGTTCGTCCTTCACCCATTCATTCCGTCGGAGTCTACACCTCGACGCCCATTCGTAAAGGAACGCGCGTGGTCGAGTATGACGGTGAGCGCATTACCGCCGAAGAAGCGGACCGCCGTTACGACGGCGTCTCCCGCACTTATCTCTATGGGCTGGATGACGGCAAGACCGTGATCGACGGCCACGGCCTAGGCGCATATCTGAATCACTCGTGCGATCCCAACTGCGAAGTCGACGAGATCAAGGGCCGTGTCTGGATTTTCGCTATGCGCGACATTGCCCCCGGCGAAGAGCTTCTCTGGGATTACAACCTTTACGATGACGAGGATCCCGCGCCCTGCCACTGCGGGTCCCGCAAATGCCGCGGCACCATGTATTCAAGGGAGTGGATGGCGAAGATGCGCCGCAAAGAGGCACGGAAAAAGAAGCGGCAATTATTGGCAGCGGCGCGGGAGGGAAAGAAACTCGAATCCCTCGAAACCGGGAACGGGACGACTTCCAGTCGTGCCGATCCCGCGGCGTAGTTTGAACCGGCTTCTGCGCAAAGGAAGACCTACGCCGACTCCGCCGGAACGCCAGCCCGAACCGGCACCTTCCCATGCTCGCGCCATCCTTCGATAATCAGATATAGCACCGGGATAAAAAACAAATTCAGCACGGTCGACATGATCATGCCGCCGAAAACGGTCGTGCCGACTGAATGCCGACCATTCTCGCCCGCGCCCGTGGCCAGCACCAGGGGCACCACGCCCAAAATAAATGCCAGCGAAGTCATCAGAATCGGCCGCAAGCGAATCGCCGCCGACTGCACAGCCGCTTCCACCAGGGGCAGCCCGCGCTCGCGCAACTGCTCGGCAAATTCCACGATCAGAATCGCGTTCTTGCTCGACAGCCCAACCAGCATCACCAGTCCGACCTGGCAGAACACGTCATTCTGCAAGCCGCGGAGCCATTGCGCGCCCAGCGCTCCCAACAACGCCATCGGCACCGCCAACAACACAATGAACGGCAGCACGAAACTCTCATATTGCGCCGAGAGCGTGAGATACACGACGAGCGTGCCCAGCCCAAACAGAATCAGCGACGTTCCGCCTGCCGCCAATTCCTCCAGCGACAGCCCCGTCCAACTGTAAGTAAAGCCCTGCGGCATCTTCGAGGCGAGCTGTTCCATCGCCGCAATCGCCTGCCCTGAGCTGTATCCCGGCGCCGACGAACCGTCGATTTCCGCCGACCGGAACAAGTTGTAGTGGCTGATCACCTGCGGTGTCGTAGTCTGAGTAATGCTGATCAGATTCTCCAGCGGCACCATCGCACCGCTGTCGGAGCGCACGTAAAACTGCTTCATGTTCTCCGCCTGCGCCCGAAATTCCTTGTCAGCCTGCACGTACACGCGGTATGAGCGGTTATTGAAATCGAAATCATTTACATAGGACGACCCCATGTAAACGCCTAGCGCGTCAGTGATCTGCGACAGCGGCACATGCAGGCTCTTGGCTTTCTCGCGGTCAATGGTCACCAGATACTGCGGATCATTCGCGGTAAACGAAGTGAACAACCTCACCAGGTCCTTGCGCTGACCGGCCTGCTGCAGCAGACCCTGCGTGGTGGCTGCCAGTTCGTCGAGTCTGTGCGCCGCCTGATCCTGCACCACAAATTGGAATCCGCCGAACTGTCCCAATCCCTGAATTGGCGGCGGCAACGTCGGAAACACGATCGCACCTGAAACCCCAAACATCCGTGGGCGAATGCGGTTCAGAATTGCCGAGGCGCTATGTGCGTCGCCTTTGCGCTGCGAATACGGCTTAAGCGGAACGAAAATAAGTCCCTGATTCGCGGCTGCACCCGAAAAACTGAACCCAGCGATCGAGAACGTGCCCTCCGCCTCCGGCACGTCTGCCAACAAGTCCGAAACCTGCTTTCCGATCGCCTTCGTATATTCGAGCGACGCCCCCGACGGCGCCTGGATCACGATGATGAAATATCCCTGGTCTTCATCCGGCACGAACCCGGTCGGCACACGCGTGAACACAAAATACGTGAGCCCCAGCCCGGCGAAAAACACAATCACCATCGCCAGTTTGTAATCCAGCACGTGATGCAGCAAGGCGCGGTACCCGCGAGTAACGGCAGAGACGCCATCGTCAAATTTCTGCAGCAACCACCACTTCTTGTGGTGTCCGCCGCTCAAGAAGATCGCCGCCAGGACCGGAGCCAACGTCAGGGCGTTGAAGGCCGAAATGGCGATGGAAAATGCGATGGTCAGTGCGAACTGGCGAAACAGAATGCCCGTCGTTCCGGGAAAGAACGCCACCGGCACAAACACCGCCACCAGCACGAGCGAAGTTGCGATGACCGCGCTGGTAATTTCCGCGGTCGCTGCGGCTGCTGCTTTGTGGGAGTCGTGCTCGCCCTCAGTGATGTGGCGCTCGATATTTTCAATTACCACGATCGCGTCGTCAACCACCAGGCCGGTGGCCAGTGTGACGCCAAACAACGTGAGTGTGTTGATGGAGAAGCCGAGCAACTTCACAAAAACGAAGGTCCCGATCAGCGAAACCGGAGTGGCGATGAAGTGAATCATCGTGGTTCTCCAGTCGCCGAGAAAAATAAAAATTACCAGGATGACCAGGAAGATCGCCGAACCCACCGTGAAGGCCACATCGCGGATCGATTCCCCGACTGCGTCAGTGGTGTCGAACGCGACCTTATAGTGCATGCCCGGCGGAAAGCTCTTCGACAGCCGTTCCAGTTCCGCAATCGCCTTCCGGTCCACGTCGAGCGCGTTTGCCGTCGAGAGCTGAGTAACACCGAGTCCAATTGCATCCTGGCCATCGAACTGGGTATCGTTGGCATAACTCTCCGCGCCCAGTTCCGCGCGTCCCACATCTTTCAGACGAACCAGCGTGCCGTCGGCATTCGTCTTCAGAATAATGTTGTCAAATTGGTCCGGCTCGCTTAACCGCCCCACCGCCCGCACGCTGATTTGATAATTCTGCCCCGCAACAGAAGGCTGCTGGCCGACCTGCCCCGCCGCGACCTCCACATTCTGCTCCGAGAGCGCGCTCACGACGTCGGTAGCCGTCAGGCCGCGTCCCGCCATGCGCCCCGGATCGAGCCACAGGCGCATGGTGTATTTGCGCTCACCGAACAGGATCACGTCCGCCACGCCCGGTATGCGCTTCAGCGCATCCCGCACATACACGTCGAGATAATTGCTCATGAACAGCGTGGGATAGTTGTGCTCCTTGTCGGAGAAGACGGCCGCGCCAAACACAAAATTCTGCGAGGTCTTCGCTGTCGTGATGCCCACCGCTTTCACCGCGCTAGGAAGCCGTCCGGAGGCCGTGTTCACCCGGTTCTGAATGTCGACCGTCGCCAGGTCCGGATCGCGGTTTAGGTCGAAGGTTGCGGTTACAACGCTGGTGCCATCGTTACCGCTGGTGGAAGTGAGGTACTTCATCCCCTCGGCACCGTTGACCTGCTGCTCGATAGGAATGGTGACGGCGCTTTCGACCGTCTGTGCGCTTGCCCCAATGTAGCTGCTGGTCACAGCCACCTGCGGCGGCGCCAGATTTGGGAACAGTGAGATCGGCAGCGTCGGTATCACGGCCATGCCCGCCAGAAGAATCAGCAGCGCGCACACCGTGGCAAACACCGGACGTTGAATGAAGAAATTAACCAGCATGAGGAATCCCGTATGCAGCAGCCTGCGCCGCTGCGTGTTGAGTTACTTGAATCACGACTGGTTGGAAATCCGAGGACCGAATCCCGCGTCAGCTCTGCGGAATCACCGGCGCCCCGTCCAGCAGAAACTGCGTTCCAGAGATGATGACCTTATCTCCGGGCTTGATCCCGCCCTGCACTTCGTAGTCATTGCCGACGGTCTGCCCGATGGTCAGCGGTTTCTGCCGGGCCACGAACGAGCCGCCGTTCTGCGACTCGGCCACGAACGCAAAATACTGCCCCGCCAGCCGCGATACCGCCAGGATGGGCACTTCCGGATTCTGATGCGTGCCCCATACTACGCGCGCCCGAATGAACTGCGATTGCCGCAGGGCGTCGTTGCCGTTGGCGATGCGCGCCTTCACTAGAACTGTCTGCGTGGTGTTGTCGACCTGCGGAGAAATGAAGCTGATCCGCGAATCCGCCAGCACTTTCCCGTCGCTGTTGACCATCTGGACCGGCAATCCCATCTTGAGCTGCGACGAGTGCTCAATCGGCACATACACGTAGGCTTCCAGGCTGCCCGGCTGGTCGACTGTCGTCAGCTGCGTCGAGGTCGTCACCCGATCCCCCACGCGCACCGGAATGTCGCCGACAATGCCGCTGCGCAGCGCAACCACTTTGTAGTAATGCAGCTGCACTTCCTGCTCGCGCACATTGGCGTCGAGCGCCTCCATTTGCGCCTGGGCGGCGTCTAGGTTCGACTTCGCCTGGTCCATATCCTGCTTGCTGACCACGCCTGCAGCCGAGAGTCCCTGGGTGCGCTCATACTGCTTCTTCGCCCAGATCAGGTTGGCCTCTTGCGCCGCCCTGGCGCTCTCCTGGCTCTTCACCGTGGCCTGCTGCTTCAGCGGATCGATTTCGATTAAGGCTGCGCCCGCCTCGACCCGATCGCCCGAGTGCACGAAAATCTGCGTGATCTGCCCTTCGACCTGCGGCATGATCACCGCCGAGTCACGCGATTTCAGCGTAGCCACGTACTCGCTCGCATCGTTGACCGGGACTGCTTTCGCCTCCAGCACCTTGACCGGCATCCCCGGTGGTCCGCCCGCCTGTGGGTTCTGCGCAGCATTGCTGGTGCAGCCCACGGTGATCACGCTGGCCGCTAAACCCCCTGCCAGCAAGCCCTTTAGCACCAATTCTCGAAAATTATTTGCCATAAGCAGAAAACCGTCTCGTCTACAGTTTGTGTTGGACCTATAAAGCCCCGACTATCTATCGCTTTTGACGTACAGGCGCGCCCCACGTCTAGTGTTGAGTTACAGATTCCCCAGACCCCGCCGGAGACGCAAAATAATACGTCCCTGCGGAGGTTTGTTCCGTGTCTCTTGCCTCTGTGGTTAAGATTTTCTCAGGGAACGCCCGTTTCACGGCTTTAACGTCAGGAACGCGACGCTATAACCGTTGAGAGTAATCGTCATCTGTGGCGCCGGGGTTACCGCCGCAGCCGTCGGCCCGCTGCTCACGCTGGTGGTCTTGTCGATCGTCAGCAAGCTACCGCTGGAGAACGCTCCCAGCCCGGAAACATCCAGCAGCACGCTCCGCATCACTCCCGGCCCGTTATTGTCGGTGGCTGGGTTGTTCACACCATGATTCGCCACCATGATCACCACACTGCCGTCGCTGTTAACCACAGCAAGCGTTTCCAACTCCGCATCATCCGTGGCTGTATACGATAGCAGCTTCGAATCGGCCGCTGGAGGAAATTCCTGCCCCAGCCAATAGTCCACCCAATAGCTAAGTTGCAGCGCGCCGGAATTGTAGTCAACTTCGCCAAACTGCTGGTCTGCGCCATAATCCCAATGGT
>Ga0210395_10000467_pt1 | contig 31905 bp, 24 predicted proteins | sample IncBWH4OmetaG_FD_150861 | JGI IMG/M metagenome (GOLD analysis project Ga0210395, IMG submission 150861) | Forest soil microbial communities from Barre Woods Harvard Forest LTER site, Petersham, Massachusetts, United States - Inc-BW-H-4-O ... | reverse complement strand
CGGAGAGTGATGAATTGTTGAATCCACCGAAGTTCTAAAGGCGCCGAAGAATAACCGAGCCGGTACCGCCAGCTGCTCAGAGTTTTTAGCGCCAACCGTCCCCACGTGGGTAATCGCAGGTCTTGTATGGTCGGCCATCTGGAAGACACAACCAACTCAAAGTTATCGATGCGCTCTTTGGTATGCGGCCGCAACCAAGGCGTATTCGGGTCTTTCTGAGTGGCAAAGCGTTGCCACGGTTCAGTGGCCCACTCGTCAGCAGTGGTTGGAAATTCGAACCGGCCCTCAGCTCCGCCATACATCTGCTTGCGTTGGGGCACCGGCGTGTAGTGTTCGACAATGATTTCGGACTCCGGATTCAATCGTTTGAGTTGCCGAATGAACTTGATGCACTCCTCTGTGTCTCCATCCGGATCTTTGGGATTCCCAAAGATAATCGAAAATTCCGGGATGATGCCGAACTCGCGAATCCGTGACGCAAGAGCCAGCGTATCCTCCGCCCGAAGGTCTTTATTCATCTCCCTCAGCGTCTCGTTCGACCCCGACTCCGCGCCAAAAAAAATCATGGTACAGCCGGCCCGGCGAAGAGCTTCCAAGGTGGAATCCCCATATTTCACAAGGATGTCGATTCGGCCTTCACACCACCACCGAGTCTTGAGCGGTGCAAGCCGGTCGGCTAGTTCACGAGTGTGATCCTCGCGCAAGAAAAAATTGTTGTCGTAAAACTGTACCGCGTCTGCTCCATAGTCTTGGACCAAGTGGCGGAGCATCTGCTCGGTTCGAGCAGGCGGCTCCATTTTCTCGCGACTCCCTGAAAACGTAACAACTCCGCAAAAGTTGCAGCGATACGGGCATCCGATGCTGGCTTGGTGTACCGCAGTCCGACGGCCCAGGAAGGTAGGTAAGAGGTATTGCTCCACGGGCAGGCGATGATATGGATACCAGGGAAAATCGCCCGGACTGCGCATCATTCGCTCCGGGTTGGAACAAACGCTTCCATCAGGGTTTTTGTAGGACAGTCCGAGGATCGTTTTCAGGTCACGATTGCCACGAATTGCGTCCAGCAGTTCAAGGAAGGTTTGTTCTCCTTGGCCGCGCACCGCATAGTCCACGTACTCGACGTTAAGAGTGGCAGCCGTATAGTTCGAGGGAAAATAGCCTCCCCATACGATCGGGACATTCGGAAACCGGGCGCGAATCTCGCGGCAGGTAGCCACCGCACCAACAGTCTGAGGCCCGGGCATCACACTGACTGCCAGCAATTCGACGGGATGCTCTTTTAAAAGTGCGACCAGAGTCTCCGTCGGATGCGGGTCGAGGTTTCCATCGACGATGGCGTATTCTTCTTTGCCTTCCAGCATAGCCGCAATGGAGAGTACTGAGAGGGGAAGGCGGCGATTGCGAAATCGGGTTGCCTTAGGGTTGTAAAGAAGGATCATGACAGTTAGGCGAACATCTGCCCTTGAAAAGCAGAATCATAGCGACTCGCCGACAGAGACTTGTCTAAGATTTGTAAAAGGTCTGCAAAATCCTCCACCACAAAAGCGATTTCGCGCACAAGAAATGACACGGATTTGACACTCCTCTGACAATTAGTCGTGTCTATGGTCCTAGATTCGAAGCTTCCCAGACCGTTGCAGCTGAGGTCTGGCAACCGCGACGCAAAGGGCTCGAGCGTATTAGCAGAGCGCCTTACCCGCGAGTGGACACCGGAACCGATTGCCTACCAAGAACAAAGTCGTGCTCTTCTACCCACCGTACGACGGTCCCCCACTCGGGGCTCCTCTCTCACTCCTTTGCCTGGCGTCGCCTCTGATGCAGTCGGGTTTCGACGTCAAGCTTATTGATAACTTGATCGCCGCAGACTACGAACAGACGATTCTGCGAGAGACAGAGGATGCGCTCTGCCTGGGCATATCGGTGCTTACCGGCCCCCACATTGGAGCGGCTGTTCGGGTCGCGAGCCGAGTAAAACGGCTTCGTCCGGAGTTGCCGATTGTATTTGGTGGGTGGCATCCCAGCCTGGCAGTGGATCAGACGCTACGTGAACCCTTCGTAGATGCCGTTGTGCGCGGTCAGGGTGAACTAACACTTCTCGAACTCGTACAGAGGATCTCGGAAGGAGAAGACTGGCACGGAGTCCTCGGCCTCTCGTTCAAAGACCGCGGCAAAGATGGCGGCAAAGACGGCGGCGACATTATTCACGAGCCGGAGCGGCCAGTAGCGAACATTAATGACTTGCCGGCGCCCGCCTATGACTTGGTGGACCCCGGAATTTACGCCAAACATTCAGGCATTCGCCAACTGGCCTACACCACCAGCGTTGGTTGTCCGTATCAATGCAACTACTGCACCGATCAGGTTTTCTACAAACGACGCTTCAACGCGTATCCAGCGGAACGCGTGGTCAACGATCTGACGGAATTGGTTCCTCGCTACAACATTGAAGATGTGCCGCTTTTTGATTCGAATTTTCTGGTTGACAGAAAACGTGCGCTGGCCATCGCCCGCGGGATCATCGACAGCGGGTTGAGGTTCCGTTGGGATTTTCAAACTTCCACCGACTTCCTGGCCAAAATGACGGAAGACGAGGTGCACATACTAGCTGAGAGCGGCGTGTACCACATCGGTTTTGGCACCGAGTCGGGATCGCAGGAAGTCCTGAAGTTGATGAACAAGAGCTTTCAGCACGTGGAACAGATGGTGGAGACCGCTCGCAAAGCTGACCTTTCCGGCATTCATGTGGTTTTCAATATCATTTTGGGATATCCCGGCGAGACCGAGGCGCAGCGTCAGCAGACTTTTCGCTTCATGAGCGATATTGCGAAGCAATATTGGAACGTCAGCTTTTCTCCCAATATTTTCACCCCCTATCCGGGTATTCCGATCTGGCCCCAACTGAAGGAAATGGGAGTCCGCGAACCAGAGTCGTTGGCGGAATGGGAAACTTTGGCGCTGGGCGTCAATGTGCTGCCCTGGCTGCAGGGAGAAGAGTTGCGAAGACTCAAACGGAGTCTGGAATACTTCCTGCTCAACAATCAGCTTAGAAAAGCGACGAAGAAAATACCCTGGCTCCGAAGAAATGTTCGGCGTGCACTTGGAGCCCCGATCCGTTGGCGAATTGGCAGGAACCGATATTCATTCCCCTGGGAATTGTGGGTCTCGCGGACAGTAGAGAAAGTCGTGACGAGGCGATCGCTGCTGACGGGCCGGGCTCTAAGCAAACCGACCCAGGAAGTCTGCTGATGTTCTCATTTTCGAATGCGAGGGGCTACCGGCGTGGCTGACGTTCTGTTAACACACTCTTACCATCTCTACTTTGACCGCAAGCAGACTCGGAAGATGCGCCCTTATCCTCCGCTCGGCACGCTGTACGCTGCTGCTCTGCTGCAGCGCTTCGGGATCTCGGTAGCGGTTTTCGACACCATGCTCAATGATCCTGCGGAGGGGTTCCGGTCAGCGCTGGAGCAACACCGGCCCAGGATTGTTGTAGTTTACGAAGACAACTTCAATTTTCTTTCCAAGATGTGCCTCACGCGCATGCGCGAAGTAGCGTATGACATCCTCGACGCGTCGCGGAAAGCGGGCGCTATCGCGATCGTCAATGGGTCGGATGCCTCTGACCACGCTTTGGATTATCTTCAAAGAGGATTTCGCTGTGTGCTCCTCGGCGAGGCCGAATGGACGCTTTTAGAGGTAGTGCAGAGCTTGCTGCGCAACGAGAATGCTGCGTTCAGCCATATCAAGGGACTGGCCTTGCTCGGAGACAAGTGCGATGAAGTATTTCGCAGCGGGAGTCGCCCTCTCATGCGCGATCTGGATGCCTTACCATTTCCAGCTCGAGAATTGGTGGACCTTGATCAGTATCAAGAATCATGGAAATCGGCCCACGGCTATTTTTCAACGAACATTGTTGCCAGCCGCGGGTGCCCGTACCGGTGTAACTGGTGCGCCAAACCCATTTATGGCGACGCATTCTCGGTGCGATCAGCCGCCAGCGTGGCAGAAGAAATGCGTCGTCTGAAGCATGACTGCCACGCGCAACATCTGTGGTTTGCCGACGATATTTTTGGGTTGCAGGCGAAATGGGTAACTGACCTTGCGGAACAAGTCGAGCGCCTGGACGCAGTCCTGCCTTTCAAGATGCAGTCGCGTGTGGACTTAATGACCAGAAATACCGTGCGGGCTCTACGCCGAGCAGGTTGTGCGGAGGTCTGGATGGGGGTCGAGTCGGGTTCACAAAAGATCCTCGACGCGATGGAAAAAGGAACTCATATTGAGCAGTTTGCCATTTCGAGGGAGAACCTGCGCAACGAAGGTATTCGCGCGTGCTATTTCCTCCAGTTTGGGTATCCCGGAGAGACATGGGATGACATTCAGAAGACGGTGGAGATGGTTCGCGCGACCCGACCTGAGGACATTGGTGTATCAGTTTCATATCCGCTGCCCGGTACCAAGTTTTTCGAGCAGGTGAAGATGCAAATCGGACAAAAAACCAATTGGTCAGACAGCGACGATCTTTCTATGATGTTTCAGGGCGCCTACACCGACGAGTTCTACCACGCGCTACATGATGCGCTGCACGCTCAGGTTGACGCCAGCAACGCCTCCTCGCAGATGGAAGGAACGACGGCTCCGGCGGAAGCGCTTTGGAACAATGTCGTGCGCCTGGAGCAATCCTGTCGCAACCCTCGTCCCACGCTTCCCGCTATTTGTGCCAGCACGCCGTTGGTGCAATTGCATGCCGACGTAAATGTCGCGAGTGGTGATGACTAAATCAATGCGCTCTTTCTGACCACTATGGACCTACTTCTCACCCACGGGTATTTCTTGTACGAAGATCCCAAAGAGCTTCAAATCATGAAGCCTTATCCTCCGCTTGGGATTCTGTATATCTGCTCGCATCTTCGTGAGAAAGGCATGGATGTTGAGGTTTTCGATTCCACATTTTCCTCTCGCAAACAACTGTTTGCGCTGTTGCAACATGCGCCTCCGAAAGTACTGGGCGTCTATGCCAACCTCATGACTCGGTCCAACGCGATCGAGATTTTAGGAGTGGCACGGCAGGCGGGTTGGCAGACCGTGGTCGGTGGGCCGGAACCCGGCGCATACGTCTCGGAATACCTGGAAGCGGGGGCGGACGTTGTGGTGATCGGCGAAGGGGAATTGACGATGGAAGAGTTGGTTCCAGCGCTTCGCTTGCACAGTCTGGAGGCTCTCCACCACGTAGACGGCATTGTGTTCCGCGATGCCAATGGCGCGATTGTGCGGACAAAGCCGCGGCAACAGATTCGCGACCTCGACGCTCAGCCCTGGCCGGCCCGGCAGTCGATCGATTTTTCGCAATACGTCAAGACTTGGCGGGAACACCATGGCCAGGGGTCCGTATCTCTTATTACAGCGCGTGGCTGCCCCTACCACTGCCGATGGTGCAGCCACGAAGTTTTCGGGAAAACGCATCGTCGCAGAAAGCCGACTGATGTTGCCGACGAACTCGAATGGTTGGTTAAACAATATAAGCCGGACATGGCATGGATGGCGGATGACGTCTTCACCATTCACCCTGGCTGGTTGTTTGAATATGCTGAGGAATTAAAGCGGCGAAGCCTGAAGGTCCCCTTCGAGTGTATCTCCCGCGCCGACCGCCTGAACCCACGTGTGGTGGAAACATTGGCCGACATGGGTTGCTTTCGGGTATGGATCGGATCCGAAAGCGGATCGCAACGGATCCTCGACGCCATGGAACGAGGTGTTACTGTCGAGCAAGTTCGGGCCGCTGTGGCCTTGTGCCGTTCGCACGGAATCCAGTCGGGGATGTTCCTCATGTGGGGTTACGAGGGCGAGGAACTTTCGGACATTGAGGCCACGGTTGAACACGTCAAGAGAACCGATCCAGATATTTTCTTCACGACCGTTGCCTATCCCATTAAAGGCACACCCTATTTCCTCGAAGTAAAGAATCGGGTTAAGAATTCAAAACCATGGAATGTGGGATCTGACCGCGAGGTCGGGATTCGTGGCCGGCACTCGCGTCAGTTCTATAGCCATGCTGACAAGCTGCTGCGGAACGAGGTCGAACTGGAGCGCCTGATGAAGGCGGCTGTTATCGACTCTTCGGCCGTTACGGAATTGCAAACAAGAATCACAGAAGCCCGTGCGAATCTGAATGCGACTGCTGCGGAAGTGGAGATCTGAACGAATGTTATCTGTAGACAGATCACCCTACACTGCGCCCTTTGATGCCGTAGCCGATCACTATGACGAGTTGTTCACTGAATCGAAAATCGGCCAGGCTCAGCGCGCATCCGTGTGGACCGAACTGAAAAAAACGTTCGCTCCTGGCGATCGCGTGCTGGAAATCGGCTGCGGGACGGGCGTTGATGCGTGCTTACTCGGGAGCTGCGGCGTACGAGTGGTGGCGTGCGATAGTTCTCCGCGAATGCTAGCGGTGGCCACGCGACGTGTGAGAAAAACTGGAAATTCAGAGTTTGTGCAGCCACACTTATTGGGTGCAGAAGAGATCATTCAACTGCGAGAAGAACGCGGTTTCGATGGAGCATTCTCTAATTTTGGCGCTCTTAATTGCGTCGAAGATTTGAGGCGGTTGGCCTCAGACCTGGGCCAAGTGCTTCACCCGGGAGCCCCGGTGTTGTTTTGTCTGATGGGGCCTTGCAGCCTGTGGGAGGTTATTTGGTATCTCGCCCACGCTAACCCGAGAAAAGCATTTCGGCGTTTTCATCGCGAAGGTGTCGACGCGCGGCTGGCGGATGGGGCAGTGGCTCGCGTTTTCTATCCCTCGGTACGATCGGTGACGCGCACGTTCGCCCCGGAATTTCGGCTGAAGTCGGTCAAGGGAATCGGCATCTCAGTGCCACCCAGCTATCTTGAACGGCTGGCACTCCGCTTTCCACGAGCGTTTGCCGTACAAACGCGGATCGATCCTTTGTTAGGAGAGTGCCCGGGGATCCGCTCGCTTGCCGATCATATCCTCCTCAAATTTGAGCGGACTTGTGCATGAAAGCGCGATGAATACACTGGTCTCGATAACGCCGCTGGTGGATGCGTCAACAAGCGTTCCCGCGAAGCTGAGCGCCCACGTGATTCGTAGTCTCCCGGTCATTGTCATTTCACCTCACAATCAGTGCAATTGTCGATGTGTGATGTGCGACATCTGGAGGATTCGGGAGCCTGAGGAAATAACGCAGGTGGACTTGCAACAGCACCTAGCTTCCTTCCGGGAGTTAGAGGTCCGCTGGGTCGTCTTCTCCGGTGGCGAGCCCCAAATGAACAGCCAGTTGCCCTATCTGGCTCAAATGCTTCGGTCCGAGAACATTCGCGTTACTATCCTCACCGCGGTGTTGCTGCTGGAATCCCAAGCAGAGATGATTGCGGCGAGTGTCGACGATGTCATCGTGTCCCTTGATGGACCATCGGCAGTGCATAATCGCATTCGCCGTGTGCCAGGCGCTTATGAACGGATGGCAAGGGGTGTTCGGGCGTTACGGCAAGCCCGCGCCGGCATGATGGTCCGCGCGCGTTGTACTGTGCAAAAAGAGAATTACCGCTCACTTCGTGCGACCATTGCCTGTGCAAAAGAAACTGGATTGGATTCCATTTCATTTTTGGCGGCTGACCTTACATCCAGTGCTTTCAATCGGCCACAGGGATGGGGTCAAGGCCGGCAACACCAGATCGCGCTTAACGCCGGGGAAGTCGAAGCCCTGGACTTAGAGATCGAACAGCTGATAAGCCAGTTTAGTCTTGAACTGAACTCCGGCTTTATCGTTGAAACCGCTAGCAAGCTGCGCAAAATCGTCCTTCATTTCCGTGCTCAGCTTGGCCAAGTTCCTGACGTGGCTCCGCGTTGTAATGCACCTTGGGTTTCCGCCGTAATTGACGCATCTGGCGAAGTGCACCCGTGTTTCTTTCATGCAGCGATGGGAAACATCCGGACTCAGAGCCTGCCTGACATCTTGAACGGACCGGAGGCCTTGAGGTTTCGGGCGAACCTCGATATCGCAGCAGATTCAATTTGCCGACGGTGCGTTTGTTCTCTGTACATCCCGCCGGCTACGGAATAGGCGTCGGAAAATCGGCGCGCTCCGAGACCTCGAAGGAAAACGTCTTCCACTTCCGGTCAAGCCGGCCTAATGCCTGGCGCCTTCGTTTTGTTCGTGGCGTTCTCCCGTTTCATCGGCTTGAAGATCGACATTAAAGGTTTCCTGCCAATATTCCCGGACAGCGGGCGGGAGTCTGTGCATCTGGGAGAGGAACGAAGTGACCTTCCACATATCTTGGTCGGTGAGGGCGCCTTCCCAGGCGGGCATGCCGGTGTAACGGACGCCAGTCCGAATCGTAAAGAAGATGTGCCACTCCGGATCGTCCGGCGGATCGGAAATCAGATTGGGAGCGGGCGGATAGAAATTCTTGGCTAATGGGGCGGGCTTTCGGTCAAGCCCGCCGTGGCAAAGGGAGCAGTTCACGTAGTAGATCTTCATGCCGTCGATCAGGTTCTGGCCGCTCGGGGGCAGTGGATTGGTCACCTGAGGTGCGTGACGCTTCATGGAGGCGTCGAGCGCGCCGTGGGCCAAGCGTTGCTCGAATCTGGGCGGGGCAGTGGTTGCTTCAGTGGGCAAGAAACCCAACATGGCAAAGCTGAGTCCGCCTATAACCAAAACAGCAGCAGTAATGATCACACCCAGAATGAACTTACCCACGGGTCCTCCGGAGCGACTATTGTGACAAGGCTTAGCGCTGCTAGGTCAACCGACAAGCCTGTCTGTACCCGACGGCAGTAGCCGCTCCCGGGAACAGTCCGACTTGAAATTGAATCGTTCATTTTTCGTCCTGCCGCTTTTTCCGTTTCTAAAACAATTGACGCGTCAAATCGAAGCCGACGAACAACCCGCCCGGTTTATCCGCCGTTGGATCCTGCACGAAAGTCGCGCGTGTGCCTCCCCGTTGCGAAACTATCGATCCCGGCCCGTTGGATAGTCCGAAGGTGAAAGCGTGCCTCCATATCTTCTTCTGGATGCCGAAGGCATACTCGGGGCGATGAATCGCCAGCTCGCGAGCATTCACCAACGTAGGTGTGACTTCAGCAACAAGCGCCACGGTGGGCCGGATGTCGACCGAGACTGCGGCGGCCAGAGAAAACGTGTCCGCGCACGGACGCGCATTGAACGAAGGGGCAATCCCCGCCGCTAACGGCGCACTGCAAGGTTGATCGGGCATGTCATCGGCGAGAGCCGACCCCGGATTGGAAAGCAGGGGGCGCTGGTGAATCGTATAGGTAGGGACGGCATACAACTGCGCCCGGTGGCCCAGGCTTCGCGAAACGATCAGCTCAAGGTTCTCGGCGAAATTGCTGGAGAAATTATTCTGCCCGTCCACGGAGAATCTGAAAGCGGCATTTACGGGATTGCCGTGGTGTTCGTCGAGAAAGTTATAGGCGGCCATCAGCTCGATAGGGCGTCCGATGACGCTGGGGGAGCGGTAAGCGAACACTGAGAGTTTCGAGGTCACTCCATAACGCAAACCGAGCGACGAAACAGAGAAGTCGTCGAGCCCCAAGAGCGTATCTCCGCGTCCTGGTCCGGTGAATGCCGCTTCGTACGGAAACCGGTGAGTGAAATTTATGACGAGGCTGTGCCGCTCGACTGGGCGGCCGGTGGGAACATTGAACAGAAAATCGTCCCCAGGTTTATAGAACTTGCTTTTGGCGGACGCCGACTTTTCGGGAGCGGGCTGCGCGGTTGCCGGCTGAGCGGTTGCGGACTGAGCGGTTGCCGGCTGGGCCCCAGCTGTAACGGATTGCGTTGGCCCGGTGGACGCACCCTGGCTCGGGGCATCGGCTCGAGTGATCTGGTGGGAGGCTAGGTCTACAACGTATTTCATCCCGTCGCGTTCCACGATGACTTGCGACACAGAACCTTCCACGAAAGAAATTCCAAGATTTGACGCAGGCACGGCATTCACGCTGGATGAAGCTTGACTAGAGGCAAGCTGACTGCAGCCAATCAGGCATCCGACAAGAGCGATTCCAAACCAGCGCGTGACACTTTGATGGGACATGGTGTTTTCCTCAGGGAAAAAACTAGACGAGCAATGCGCGCCGCTTGTCAGATGCAGGTAAACAATTTGTCACTTCTTGGACCATGTTGCGACAACCAAATTACAAAGTGTTGACCTCTGCGTGACAATTCGACGCTCCGCATTAACTAAGTTGCTTGAGTGCAATAGCTCTACAACCGCCAAGACTTAAAGAGGAATAATGAAAATTCATTCGAGCACTATTCTCACCGTTTGTTTGGGACTCCTCCTCGCCACGCCACTAATGGAGGCACAGCCAAAGGAGCAGTCCGGTAAAGCTGACGCGCAGACATTTTCTGGCGAGATCATGGATTCGCTCTGCGCCAAAGACGGCACGCACGAAAAAATGATGGACGAAATGAAGAGTATGGGGCGCGACAAGAACACCTGCACCATTAAGTGCGCGCAACTTGGCTCTAAGTATGTTCTGTTCGACGCGGACAGAAAGACGGTCTACGTCCTCGACGATCAGGACAAAGCCGGGGCATTTGCAGGCCAAAGAGTTCGCGTGCTGGGAACTCTGGCAAAGAACAAAATCAAGGTCGAGAATATCGAGGCTCTAGGTGGGCAAATTCCCGCGCGGCCCTGAGGCCGGCGCGAGAGTGGAGATGGACCCTTGGTGAAGCGCACCGGGGTAGAGGTTTCGCCGTAGTCTGCACCAGCAGTGTTTCGCTTAGTCTTCGGCAATTCTCGCTGCCCTCCGGCAACTGGGCTAGTTCGGGCCCACTCGCGCAGCTGCCGTGGTTTCTCTCCGGCATTTTGAACGCCGTGCGGCTGCGGTCGGGCGCCGCCGGCTGGTGCCGATTGCTTCGACGGTTCGGTAAGCAGCGCAGCTTGTTGCCAACTCTTTTGAATGAATGGGTTTAGCTCACGATAGCCCTGTAAGTGAGGGGGCGAAGCTGCAGCTGGCGGGTTAAGGGACTTACGAACAATGTCGCCAACAGTTGGAGTATCGCAGGCGCCGCGACCGGAGAATTGGTATGCCATCTATACGTTCCCGCGCCACGAAAAGTGCGTCGCTGAACAAGTCGAACAACTCAGTTTTCCCTGCTTCCTTCCCCTATATCGCTCCATGCGGCGATGGAAAGACCGCCGCAAGGAGTTAGAACTGGTTCTGTTCCCCGGTTATGTCTTCGTGCGCATGGCGCTCGCGAGCGAATTGCTCGTGCTGCAGGTGCCCGGCGTAGTCCGGCTTGTGTCATTCAACGGACAGCCCGCCGCATTGCCAATCGCGGAGATCGAGGCGTTGCGAACTCGATGGTCCGGCGAACTGAAGGTCGAACCTCACCCCTACCTGCGTGTGGGGCGCCGAGTCCGGGTACACAGCGGCCCTATGCAGGGGCTGGAAGGCATCATCGTGCGCAGGAAAGACTGCTGCCGCATTATTTTCTCGATCGACCTGATTATGCGCTCGGTAGCTGTCGAAGTGGATGAGGCTGATCTGGAGGCCATGTGAGTATGACTTTGTGGTTCGCGTCCAGGAAACTGCTCGGAACATCCGCACGTTGCGCGGCACTGCTCATCCTCTGCCCGCTGATGTATGGTCAGAGTAACGAACAAGTTCGCACCCCGCAGGGGGACAGTCGAGGGAACCGCATGTCTGGGTTATCCGACCTCGCAAAAGACAACCTGAACCGCGTGGCCGCATCCTCAGTTCAGATCAAAGCAGTGCTAGTCAAGGATGCGGGCCTGTTAGTGGAGTTAAAGCAGTGGGTCGCCAAGGAGGCTACCGACAACGGACAGGTCGTGGAAGACTCGAATCTATCCGACCAGGCCATATTCGACCGCCTCGATCGGGATGTGACCTTTCGGTCGGTTGCGACCCGCCTGGTCCAGCGATACGGGTACTTGATGCCGTCGCCAAATCCGGATTCAAGCTTTGCCAAAGAAGAGGATCTGGTACTGAAGGAGCGTGCGCGGCGTCTGGTTCAGGTCGAAGCTCAGGAAGACACCGAGTCGCTGCGCCCTGAAAAGAACAGTCAAGACCTGGAGCGTACCACCGCATGCGACAAACAACAGGACAGCGAGTGCGAAAACTCCGGCACCCGAAGCCTGACTCCTGGTCGGAGTGAGCGGGAGCGTGAGAACGCACCTCCTGTTCCCGACACAAATCCGCAGTATCCGCCGGATACACAACCCTCGATTTCGGCGCCTCGTACGATGAAGACCGACTTGTCCATGGCTGGACTTGACCTGCGTGGGCAGCTGCCAACCGCCGCCCAGATCGAGTTGGCATCGAATGCGATCAAGTCCGGCGCCGATACGCCATTCGGTTCTCAAGGATCCAACATCCCCGCACCAGACGACTTGACCGCGGCGCAGAGCAATCGCCCCTACGCCGACCGGGCGAGTTCGCGGGATACCACTGCTAGAAACGACATTCCTAAAGGATCGATGGGTTCGAACAAGCGGCCGAGAGCCACGGAACGTCAAGAAGATGTGTCGCCGGTGAAGATGGTGCGTGCGGCCAATCCCTATGCCGACGTTCCTTCGCTCTACGATATGTATGTGCAAGCGGCGGCATGGCAGCGTCCGGCGGAACGTTTCGGCTCGGAAATATTCCGCAACACCATAAATCAGCCGGATGTGATTCCCATGGACCTGCCCGTAGGACCTGACTATGTGGTGGGAACCGGCGATAGTTTGTCCATTGACGTGTGGGGCAGCGTTACGCAGCGACTGGTGCGGCTCGTCGATCGGGAAGGGCGCATTGCGCTCCCGGAGACAGGTCCAGTATTGGTAACCGGCAAAAGCCTCGGCGACGTGCAGTTGGAAGTTCAGCATGCGCTCAGAGGCGCATACCGGGATGTTTCCGCCGATGTCTCCATTTCCCGCTTGCGAACCGTGCGCGTGTATGTGGTAGGGGAGGTCGCGCAACCGGGGGCCTATGACATCAGTTCTCTTTCAACGCCGCTCAATGCGCTGTTTGCTGCTGGTGGCGTCACCGGCCGCGGATCTTTGCGTTCGCTCAAACACTATCGCGGCAAAGAACTCGTAGAGCAGGTAGATGCCTATGATTTGCTCCTCCATGGCATCCGCGGCGACTTGAAGCGACTGGAGAATGGCGACACTTTACTGGTGCCGCCGATCGGACCTCAAGCGACCGTCGATGGCATGGTCCGCCGGCCGGCAGTATACGAACTGCTCGATGAGACGTCCTTGGACGAAGTTCTGGAACTGGCCGGCGGAATTCTACCGGCCGCGGCATTGCGCCATATCGAGGTGCAGCGGCTCGAAGCCCACGATAAGCGGACCATGCTGACCCTCGATCTGACGGCGACCACCGATCCTGATCAGCTCAACAAGCAACTGCAAGATTTCAAGATTCGCGATGGCGATCAAGTGCACATCTTCCCCATCGCCGCCTACAACGAAGACGCCATTTACCTTCAGGGCCACGTATTGCGCCCGGGTCGATACTCCTACAAGCCGGGAATGAAGCTGACCGACCTGATCTCATCCTATGGCGACCTCCTTCCAGAACCAGCGGCTCATTACGCTGAAATCATCCGTTTGAACAAGCCGGACTTCCACCCCAGCGTAGAAAGCGTCGACCTTTCGGCTGCCCTTGCAGATCCGGCTTCCGCGCCAGTCCTGAAGCCCCTCGACACGGTGCGGATTTTCAGCCGTTTCGATTTTGAGCCCCCTCCTGACGTATGGGTAGGCGGAGAAGTTCGCTCCCCAGGCAAGTATCACACCTCGGGCCAGGCCCATTTGAGAGATGCGATCTACCTGTCGGGCGGCGTCACTCCCGATGCATCCCTCGATTCAGTGCAGCTGTTTCGTACAGAGAGCGACGGAACTCTTCGGATTCTCAGCGTCGATCTTCGCCACGCACTCGATGGAAACCCGGTTGACAATCTAGTTCTGCAGTCGCGCGACCGAATTCTGGTACATCGGAACTCGGCACAAGTGGAAGCTCCGACGGTATACATCAAGGGTGAGGTCGCAAAGCCGGGACGGTATCCCTTGCCCTCCAACATGCGCGTTGCAGACTTGGTAAGAGTTGCAGGAGGACCGACACGATCCGCTTTCCTGGATACGGCAGACCTGACCCGATTCGCTGCAAGCACGGCTCCTGGCCACTCGAGCGAGCGCCTTGAAGTCAAACTCGAAGCCGTCTTGTCAGGGAACTCCAGCGAGGATGTGCCGCTACGCAACGGCGACGTCCTCACGATTCGACAAATCGCACAATGGAGTGATCTCGGCTCCTCGGTCACAGTGCGAGGCGAAGTCCAACATCCCGCGAGCTATGGGATTGAGCCAGGCGAGCGGCTTAGTTCCGTGCTGAAGCGTTCCGGTGGTTTTACCCAGCAAGCCTATCCCTACGGTGCGGTGTTGATCCGCCGCGAAGTTCGCGAGCTGGAACTGACCTCCCACATCGAGTTGGTGAATCGCGTCAAGAACGAGGAAAGTTACCTGAAGACCTTGCCCGAGGCCGACCCGGACCAGAAAAATGCGAAGCTCACCGCGATCGCACAAGTTGAAACTACATTGCAGCAACTGGAAGCAACACCGCCCATCGGACGAGTCGTGATTCACCTTCCTGCTGACATGAAGAGCTTGGACAAGCTGGCCAACACAAGCGCCGATGTGGCTCTCCGCGACGGAGATGAACTCGTCATCCCGAAGAAGGCGAACTATGTCCTCGTGAGTGGACAGGTTTTCAACCCCACGGCTGTTAGTTATCTCCCCGGGAGGAGTGCAAAGTGGTACCTAAGCCAGTCCGGAGGACTGACACAGGTAGCGGACAAGAGTGCGGTGTTCGTGGTGCGGGCAGATGGGTCTGTTCTCTCCGCCAAGAACAACTCCGCGTTATGGTCGGGTGACCCCATGAGCGCTGTTTTGAAGCCGGGCGATTCGATTGTCGTGCCTGAAAAAGCGCCTAAGATCGGCACGCGAAATTGGACTGCGATTTTGCAGGCGGCGCAGGTCGCATCCTCGGCCGCTCTTACCGTGGCGTACATCCACCCGTAGCCTGGAGCCTAAGAACTGGAGCAAAAGTTTGAGAGTGCATCCCCGATTCATGGCAGGCCTCCTGAGTGCTGCCATGACGCTTTGCCTGGCACGCGAAGCGAGTTCTCAGGAATTAGGGAAAGATGTCGAACCAGCGGCACCGAGTGCGGCCGACGTCACGAAGAAATCTGCAATGAGTAAGGCATTTGCAGACAGTAGTCAGTCCGAGAGTGCACCAAAGAGGTTCTTTGGCGGGGCGATCACAGACTTCGCCGAGGACCAGAAGCATATCTGGACCAGTCCAGCACACATTCGCTTGGCCGACGCCACCTGGCTGGTGCCTCTGGCTGGATTAACGGCAGGCCTTTTCGTGACAGATCGGCAATACAGCGCGTCGTTATCAACAAACCCGACTACGATTAGCCACTACAAGACGGTCTCGAACATTGGAATTGCCAGTCTTGCCGGAGCCGGCGCAGGCATGTATCTGATGAGCTTTCCCACGCACAACCAACACTGGCGCGAGACCGGCTTCCTGGCAGGTGAAGCAGCTCTAGACAGTCTGGTGACGGCCGAGGTTCTAAAGTACTCCTTGAGACGCGAGCGCCCGTATGAGGGCAATGGTAGCGGATCATTCTTCAGCGGAGGCGCGTCCTTTCCCTCAGAGCATGCTGCGGTTGCCTGGTCGATCGCGGGAGTGATTGCTCATGAGTATCCGGGCACCTTGCCATCGCTGTTCGCGTACGGGATGGCCTCGGCGGTCAGTTTCGCGAGGGTTCACAGCCTTCAGCATTTTCCCTCGGACGTCCTTGTGGGCGGTCTACTGGGGTACTTAACCTCACAAAGCGTTTATCGCCGGCGCCACGATGCCGAAATCGGAGGCGGATCATGGGAGTCGCCCAGCGAATACGTGAGCGAGCCGACGATGCGGAGACCCTCTTACATGGGTTCGCCGTACGTTCCTCTGGATAGCTGGATTTACCCAGCGCTGGAACGTCTCGCCGCCATGGGCTACATCAAAACGGCAATTCTTGGGCTGCGTCCGTGGACTCGGCTCGAGTGTGCCCGACTGCTGAGCGAAGCCCCGGAGCGCGAGCCTGACGCGGATCGCCCGACCGAAGTCCACCAACTTTACGAGTCACTCTCTCGCGAATTTGAAGGCGAATTCAACGACGCCGAGAGTGAACAGAATGTTCGCGCGCAGGTTGAGTCTGTCTATACCCGGGGCTTGGCCATATCCGGCAAACCGCTTACGGACAATTATCATTTTGGCCAAACTTTCTTGAACGACTACGGCAGACCATATCAGGAGGGCTTCAACAGCGTATCAGGGACCTCGGGATGGACGACGGCCGGTCCGTTCGTGATCTATGCACGCGGGGAATATCAGTCGGCTCCCTCTGCACCTTCGTTGTCTCCAGAGGCGCTGAGTTTTATAAGCGAGGCGGACGGCCTGCCTCCCAACCCGCCTTCAATGCCGACCACAGCGATCAGCCGCTTTCAGCTTCTTGACGCTTATGTGGGAATGACCTTGGCCAATTGGCAGATCTCTTTTGGCAGGCAGAGTCTGTGGTGGGGCCCCGGTGAACAGGGCGCGATGCTCTTCACTAACAACGCCGAACCGCTGAACAAAATGTTCCGCATCAATCGGGTCAGTCCTCTTCGCCTGCCTTCTTTTCTTGAACTCTTGGGCGATATTCGCATGGAGTTCTTTCTCGGCCAAGTCGCCGGACAGCAGTTCATCTACGACTCGGCGTTGGAGGGTTCGCTCAACCCCGCTCTTATCGGCCAGTATGGAAAAGCGCTGGCGTTACAGCCCTTTCTCAGTGGCGGCAAGATCAGTTTCAAGTTCACTCCGAATTTTGAACTGAGCGTCTCTAAGACGACCCTCTACGGGGGCCAGCAGAATCCGTTGACGATCAAGACCCTGTTCCAAAGTTCATTCGGCGTCCACGTGAACGGATCCTCTCTGGGAGACGGTCGGTCAGCGGTGGATTTCACCTATCGGATCCCAGAGATGCGCGATTGGCTCAGCTTCTATGTTGATGCCTTTCAGGAAGATGAAATTTCCCCATTCGACCGACCGTACAAAGCGGCCTTTCAAAGCGGTCTTTATCTGGCCAGACTGCCGCAGATTCCCAAGGTTGACTTGAGAATTGAAGGGGGCACGACGAGTCCAATCAACTTCCCAACCTGCAACGGCTGCTACTACAGCAACACGCAATATCTCAACGGATACACCAACAATGGCGAACTGATGGGCACCTGGCTGGGACGCGCGGCACAAGGTGAATCGCTCCAGAGTACGTATTGGCTGAGCGCGACTAAGAGAATCGGAATCGAACTCCGACACCGGAAAGTCGATCGCCAATTCCTGCCGCAGGGCGGGACGCAAAACGATGTCGCCGTGAACGCCGATTTCTTGCTGAAGTCGGGGTTTCGACTCACAGGTACTCTCCAGTACGAAAGCTGGCAGATTCCACTGCTGGCCGCCAACCGGCAGGGCAACGTGCTGGCATCGCTTCAACTCGGCTATTGGCCCCGGGCTCGGACAAAGTGAGACGCGCGCAAGTTTGGGCTCCAACTGCGATCAGCATCTTCCAGGGTTCCAGATGCTGACACAGATACGAACTGGCCGAGAGCCACTAGGCACTGAAGACAATCGAGAGACCACGTTCAATGAGTCTGACCTCCACCAAACCGACCTCGCTTCGCGACGAGCTATCGCTTCAGGAAATCCCGTTGCAGGATCGACGTGCTCGTCACGCTGATCAACTCCGCCTTCTCTGGGACCATCGCCAGTTGCTGGTTCGAGCCACCGCGATTGGACTGGTGCTCTCAGCGTTGCTCGCGTTGGTGATTCCCAAGTCCTACACCTCGACCGCGCAGTTGATGCCTCCCGAGTCGCAGTCGAACTCGGGCCTTGCCATGATGGCGTCTCTGGCCACGAGAGGTGCAGGCGGGTTGGGGTCGATGGCAGCTGACTTGTTCGGTTTGAACAGTACGGGTGCGCTGTTTGTCGGCATTCTGCGGAGCGACGCGGCTCAATCCCGGCTGGTCGAGCAGTTTGCTTTGAAAAAGGTGTATGGCGTGCGTCTTGGCGAGGATGCCCGCAAAGCTCTCGACGAGCACACCGTCATTTCCGAAGACCGCAAGAGCGGCATCATCACCATCAGCGTGACGGATCGCAGCCCGGAGCGCGCCGCAGCCCTTACCCGAGCCTACGTCGACCAGCTGAATTCGCTCATCTCCGAGCTCTCAACCTCGTCCGCACATCGTGAGCGAGTGTTTCTTGAGGAGCGACTCGAGGTCGCCAAACGTGAACTCGATGATGCTTCCAACGGTCTAGCCCAGTTTTCCAGCCAGAACGGCACCGTCGATCTTCAGACCATGGGGAAAGCGGCCTTGGAGGCTGCCGGAACCCTCGCCGGCGAACTCATCGTCGCGCAATCGGAGCTGGAAGGCTTGCGTCAGATTTATTCCGACAGCAATCCCCGAGTTCGTTCCCTCAACGCCCGGGTCGGGGAACTCCGTAAAGACTTGGAAAAGTTGGGAGGAGCGAGGAACTCAACGGCCGAGTCGAGTCCTTCGGGCGAAACAGCGTCTGCGGCGTTGGACGCACGATCGATCGATATGCCTTACCCAAGCCTTCGCAGCTTGCCATTGCTGGGGGTCAAGTATGCGGACTACTATCGGCGCGCGAAAATTCAGGAAACTGTTTACGAACTGTTGACCCAGCAGTATGAACTGGCCAAAATTCAGGAGGCCAAAGAGACCCCCAGCGTCAAAGTTCTGGACCGGCCGAAAGTTGCGGAAAAAAAATCATCCCCGCCGCGGTTACTGATCACAGTCCTGGGAGGCTTCATGGTGTTCTGCGCGGCGATCGCCTGGGTCATCGGTTCGGCAACCTGGTACGCCTCGGACCCTTGCGATCCCCGCAAGATTCTCGCCCGCGAGGTGGCCGCTACCGTGAAAGCCAAGATCCCCTGGGCTTCGCGCAACGGACACGGCGGATCATCGAGTTCTGACACCGACATCTCCCATGGCTGAGACAATCACGAAGAGTCGCACGCTGCTCCACGGGAAGCTTCTGGCCAGGAACGTGGTGTGGAATCTGATCGGTAGTGGCGCACCGATGTTGGTTGCAGTTTTCTCAATCCCCATCCTGATTCGTGCACTCGGTAAGGAGCGTTTCGGCGTACTGGCGCTGGCCTGGGCCCTGATCGGCTACGCGAGTGTGTTCGACCTTGGTATCGGGCGCGCACTGACGCAGCTCGTCGCAAAAAAGCTAGGAGCCGACGAAGATGGAGATCTGGCCAGCCTCACGTGGACCTCATTAGTCTTGATGACCCTGTTAGGAATTATAGGGACCTTGGCCGTAATCCTGCTCTCGCCTTGGCTGGTAGAGCACACCTTAAAGATACCGGGCGGACTCGAAGCAGAAACACTGCGTTCCTTTTACATCCTGGGGCTTTCAATTCCGCTGGTGATCGTAACTGCCGGTTTGCGCGGGTTGCTCGAAGCGCACCAGCGTTTCGGATTGACCAACATCCTACGGGTTCCGATCGGAGTCTTTACCTTTCTCGGACCTCTACTTGTCCTGCCATTTTCCCACAGCCTCGTGCCGGTTTTAGTGGTGCTCTTTCTGGGACGCTTGGGCGGATGCGGAGGATTTGTGTGGGTGAGCCTGAGGGCCATTCCATCGCTGCGACGCGGCTTCAAACTGGACAGGTCCTTCGTCCGCCCTTTGCTTCGGTTTGGCAGCTGGATGACGGTCACCAACCTCGTCAGCCCACTCATGGTCACGCTCGACCGATTCCTGGTCGGCGCCTTGCTATCGATCGCTGCAGTGACCTACTACGTGACGCCCTTCGAGGTCGTAACCAAAGTCTTACTGATTCCGGCTGCCCTCATGGGAGTTGCATTTCCCGCTTTTTCGACCAGCAGTGTGCACGATCGCAGTTATACGTCGGTGCTCTTTGGACGAAGTGTAAAGAGCATGACATTGATCCTTTTCCCAATTGTTCTATTTATCGTTGTCTTTGCGAAGGACGGATTGACACTGTGGATAGGCGCGGATTTCGCTCAACACAGCGCGCGCGTCTTGCAATTAATTGGCATCGGCGTGTTCATAAACAGTCTCGCGTCTGTCCCGTTTGCATTCCTGCAAGGGATTGGAAGGCCAGACTTAACTGGAAAGCTCAACCTTCTCGAATTGCCTTTCTACCTTTTGAGTGTATGGGGGCTAACTAAGCTTCGCGGGATCGAGGGGACCGCCCTCGCTTGGACGCTGCGAATGGCGGTTGATGGCGCAGCATTGTTTTTCTTATCCGCAAAGATAGTTCCGCAATCCGCGCCAGCGGTTCGGCGAACGGCTTTAATTATGGTGGGAGCGGTACTGACGTTGATTCTGGCAATCGTACTGCCTGGTTCGGAGTTAAAGGCGATCTTCCTGCTTCTGGTGCTAAGTAGTTCGGCATTTCTCCTACGACGCAGCATCGGGCGTTCGGCGGAGTGGCTGCTGCCACAACCTCCGATCACTGTCCGAAGGGAACCATGACTGAGAAGAGCATCTGTCGCGATTGTGGTAAACAGCTACGCTCTGCCCTGCAGTCTCCGGCTACTACAAATGTTTGAGCGCGATGACATCCTGATGGCGATTGTGCTGGGACTTGGTTTCCTCGCTCCCACCTCAATTGATGGCAACTATAGCTTGGCGCTGTTGGGGATCACTCTATCGGTGCTGTTGGCCTTAGTTGCGGTTCTCTATTGGCAGCACGGATGCCGCACGTCCGTGCTGGTAACCGTGTCGCTGCCGATTATGATTATTCTCTCCGCTTGCACATTATCCTCATCAACATTTCGTTTCGGATGGGGTGTGTTTGCTCAGTTCAACCTGCTGGCGCTGGTGTACGCACTGGATTTGAGGCGGATTCGCCCGGGCCCATTCGTCGGTGCAACGTTCAAGATCGTAAACGTTTTGTATATCGTGTGGGGGTTCGGAATTATTCTCGGAAGTGACTTTATAGGGCAGTTCACCATCAGATGGTACGCTCAGTTTTATGAGGAACTCCTGCCGGCAATGCTTGGGCTGCACAAGCCCATCCTCGCGTTTGGGACACACTCGCTTGCCGGCTTCTTCGCCTATCTGCTGTTTTGGCTCAATTGGCAAAGCTACAATGTGGCAAGGAGCCGTCTTGCACTGGCCTTTTCGATTTGCTACGTCGGACTTCTTTTAGCTCTCACTTCTTTCACGTCTTTAGCGTTGGCCGCCGTGGCCTTAATTCAGATTGCTGTTTGTCTGTGGAAACGAAGCCGAAGATTGCTGGTTCTAGGAGTTCTGGGACTCTGCGCGATTTTATTCTTAGCTGCCGGAACCTTGGCGGATCAGGCTGATAGATTTCGAGCCGAGGCTCCTTACGCAGCCGCGGCACTTCTCAACAGCGATAAAAGCGGACCGCTGGCGCGCTATGGAAAACAGGGAGATCTAAAGGAGTCGATCAGCTTTCTGCTAGAGCATCCGCTCTCGCCGGTGGGCTACACGAACCCGCCGTTTCTGTTCTTTGCTGATTCCGGCCCGCTGGAATATACGCTTCGCGGTTCCGTGCCGTTCCTCTGCCTGGTGTATAGCGGCTTATACGTTTTTCTCCGGTACAACAGCCCGTCGGGCAAATATGCACTCACGCTCTTTTTGGTTGTCCTCGCTTTCGAACTGGGATTTGTGTCTTTGACGTACTTCCGGACGCTCTTGCTCCTCCCGTTCTTGGCGATTTATCCCAAATACATCACAGCGACCAACCCCTGACTGCCTTGGCGACTTCTCTCGACATCATCATCGTGAACTGGAATGCGGGCGCGCAACTGCAACGGTGCCTCGACTCGATAAGGTTCGCGGGGCGGGACGGATTTGAATTGCTTCGTGTCGTGGTAGTGGACAACGCCTCGTCCGACGATGCTGTGAGTCATCTGGAAGTAAGAGAATTTCCCCTAACCATTCTCCGAAATGACACGAACCGCGGTTTCGCTGCGGCTTGTAATCAGGGTGCGCGGGGCAGTCAAGCGTCGTACCTGTTATTCCTGAACCCCGACTGCACACTCTTTGAGGATTCGTTGGACAAGCCCATCCGTTACATGGAACAACCGGAACATGCAGGCGTCGGGATCACGGGGATTCAGCTATTGGATGCCGAGGGCGGTGTAGGCCGATCGTGTGCGCGATTTCCAGCCCCGAGGCACGTGATTTCGGCTGCGCTTGGACTGGCCCATCTCTCTCCGCTGCGGTTTCCCGATTATCGGATGACGAACTGGAACCACCTTGAAACTCGCAAGGTGGATCACGTAATCGGCGCTTTCATGCTGATTCGCAGGGACGTATTTGAGCAACTAGGCGGGTACGACGAGCGGTTTTTCGTATATCTCGAGGACCTGGATTTGTCTCTACGGATGACCGAACTCGGGTTCACAAGTGTGTACCTGGCTTCGGCAAGAGCCCTTCACAAAGGTGGGGGTTGTTCCAATCAGGCCAAACCGAAGCGGCTTTTTTACTCGCTCCGCAGCCGGATCATTTACTGTCGCAAACATTTTGGCTGGCCGTCTGATATGGGCGTGACTTTCGCGACTCTGCTTATCGAGCCGTTTTCACGAATCGCCTATGCGGCTGCGCGCGGCGGAGTTCGGGAGATTGGTGACACCTTGAGGGCGTACGCCTTGTTGCTGAATTGGTTGGCGACATCTACGTTCAAACGGAATCGACACGTGCCTGGAAGTTTGAGCAGGGAACCAACCGCCGAGGATCTGATCGTCTCTCGAAATCCCCAGTGGAACGAGGACTTGGCCCCAGATGTCGCCGAAGCGCGAACTCACACGGAGGCAGCAATTGACCCAAGCTGACCTCACGCTCTCCGAAACACGGCCCTGCAGAGTCTGGCTCGTCATTTCTTCTTTCCGGAACGACGATGACGTGATCCGAATTCTGGATCAGGTGCAATCAGTCGGCCGGGATGTGTTCGAACGCATCCTTGTAGTGGATTCCCAGGGTACAGGTAGCGTTCCGTCGCTCTTGGTAGATCGTGGATGGGACCAGATCATCTACAGGTCTTACCCGCACAATTTAGGTTCGGGCGCGAATTTGTGTGAGCGCTTGCGCGTCGCAGCCGAAGGAGGTGCAGATTACGCCTACGCACTCAATCACGACGGGAACTTCGACCCAGAAGTGATTCGAGCGCTGCTCGACGCGGCCAAGCGTATGGAGAATCTTGGCATAGCGTATCCGTTGAGTTATCTGATCACTGCCAGGCGCTTTAATCTCACCGGAATTCGCGAGCTTCCACTTCCGGCAATGCTCGTTGAATCGCCGCCGCCAGATCCTCTGATCGATGTGTTCTGGAGCAGCAGTAACGGCGCTCTCTATTCCACGGCCCCTGCCAAGCGAGGCATTCTTCCTTGGCCCGCGATGTGGATGGGATGGGAAGACCTGGAGTACGGATGGCGACTTTCCGACTACGGCTACCGCCAGGTAATTGTCCGTGATGCAATCTACTCGGACAACTACGAGTACAAGCAGACGTGGCTGGCAAAGACTATCGATAAACCAGCCTGGAGAACCTACTATAACTTTCGAAATCTTCTGCTTGCAGTCCGGCGCTCCCGCAATCGTCCTCTTTTCTATGCTGTGGTCCTCTATCGGATATTGCTGGAATTGGCGCTAATTGTTCTCGTTCGCGATCTCAAATTGAGTCGTTTGCGAAATATGTGTCGAGGCGTATGGGACGGGTTCACCGAACGCTGGGTAGACAACTCGATCTGTGAGAAATCAGTTGAACATTTCGCGCACCCACCGCGCCTTCATACCCTGTCGAGAAGCAACTCTGATACAGCCGAACTGCCTGACATTTAACAGACCGCAATGAATTCCAAACATGAGCTTAAGATCGCGACCGTAATTGCCCGTTTGAACATCGGAGGCGCAGCAACACAGGCGATCTTGATGACGGAAGCGCTCTGGCAAAAAGGATATCCGTCCATGTTGCTGACCGGTGAGGTACCGGCGAGTGAGGGCAGTATGGAGTATATGGCCCTTGAAAGGGACATTGTCCCGATCAAGATCGGAACGATGTCCCGCAGCATTTCTTGGCACAAAGACCTAATTACTCTCTGGCACTTAATTCGAATCCTCTACCGTGAAAAACCGAATGTTATCCATACGCACACCGCGAAGGCAGGGATGCTGGGGCGACTAGCGGCAATCGCAACCGGAGTTCCGGTCCGCGTACACACCTTTCACGGTCACGTCTTCCGCGGATACTTCTCTCCATCGGTCACAAGAATCTTCCTGTGCATCGAACGATTTCTGGCTCGCCACACGGACTGCATTATTGCGGTCAGCGACTCGCAGAAGCAGGAACTGGCCCAGGTTTACCGGATAGCGCCGGCTGAGAAGATATCGGTGATTCCCGTGGGACTCGATCTTGGACCTTTTCTTGCAGTCACTGGGCGCATCGGCACATTTCGCAATTCGCTCGGTTGCGCAACGGACACTTTTCTCGTGGGATGGGTCGGCAGACTCACCGCCATCAAGGACCCGGATCTGTTCTTCAACTGTGCCCACCATCTGGACGGTCGCTCCCGCGACCTGCGTTTTGCTCTCATCGGTGATGGCGAACTCCGAAAGCACTGTGAAGATCAGATTGACGCCGCGGGCCTGGGGCATACGGTCAGAGTCGCTGGGTGGCAGCAACGCTTGGATCGCATTTATGCCGATGTAGACCTGGTGGTGTTGACCTCGATCAATGAAGGAACTCCTGTCACTTTGCTGGAAGCGATGGCGTCGGGCAAGGCATTTGTGTCGACCGACGTCGGCGGCGTGCGCGATCTCATGGCCGGCCCCTCGATCAAGCACGGCGGCTTCGAAATGTTTGAGAACGGAATTCTTGCGTCGCGAGATGGAAAAGTACTGGCTCGTGCTGTGGTCTACCTCATGGACAACCCCGAGACACGGCAGGCGATGGGCCAGGCGGGACGGAAGTTTGTCAAGGCCCGTTTTTCCAGTCAGCGCTTGGCAGACGATTTGGAGTCGCTTTATCTTTCGCTAGCTCGCTCCAAGGAGAATTCCCCCTTGGGCGCGGAGAATCTATCTTCGGGCAATCATCTCGAACCTGGTTCCTCGCCCGGTGAGAAGCAATTCTCGTGACACTCGGTCGTTGCTGGGAAGCGCCGGCTGTCTGCGCATTCAGTTCTGAGCAAATCAGATCCCGATTTGTATTGTTGGATTGTTAATTCAGGAGGAGGTTTCAGTGCACGTTCTTATTACCGGTGGCGCTGGGTTTGTCGGCTCACATCTGGCTGAGGCGCTGCTTCAACAGGGAGACAACGTGACCGTTCTGGACGATCTTTCGACCGGATCCGTCATGAACATCCAGCACCTGAAGGGTCAACGGAGATTCGAGTGTGTAATCGATTCCGTCATGCACATGGGTGTGCTTGCTGAACTGATTGACCAATGCGACATCGTCTATCATTTGGCGGCTGCAGTTGGCGTTCGACTGGTTGTGGACTCCCCAGTTCGCACTTTGCACACCAACATTCGAGCCACCGAACTTGTGCTGGAAGCCGCAAGGAAGAAAAAGAAGAAAGTATTGATTACCTCGACTTCTGAGGTGTATGGCAAAGCGACGAAGATTCCATTCCACGAAGACGACGATCTTGTGATTGGACCACCGCTGCGGGGCCGCTGGAGTTATGCCTGCTCAAAGGCAATCGACGAGTTTCTTGCGATCGCCTATCACCGCGAGTACGGCGTGCCGGTCGTGCTGGTTCGCCTGTTTAATACGGTAGGCCCCCGGCAGACCGGCACTTATGGGATGGTTGTGCCGCGGTTTGTGAGCCAGGCACTCTCTGGCAGTCCAATCACGATTCACGGAGACGGCACCCAGTCTCGCTGTTTTGGGTGGGTGGGCGACGTCGTCCAGGCCCTGATCAAGCTGGGTGTTCATGATCGGGCGGTGGGAACGATTTATAACATCGGATCCGACCAGGAAGTCACGATCAACGAACTCGCAGCAGTCGTCAGGGATGTAACCGGGTCGAGTTCGCCGATCCGGCACATTTCCTACGAACAAGCGTACGGGAAGGATTTTGAAGACATGGTCCGGAGGGTCCCGGACTTAAGCCGGATTCGTGCCACGATTGGCTACCGCCCTACGAAAAACCTCCGCGAAATCGTGCAGGCCGTCACCGACAGTCTCGTCCGACGAGCCCCGGCTGAGACAGATGACGTGAGCGAAGCCGTGAACTTCATGCAGGCAGATTAGCTGCGAAGGGCCACATTCTCAATGCATTTCCTGGAGGTATTCCGATTGGGGATCGTCGGCTGGGCTGCGCTTGCGTTTTTGTCAGCCTTCGCCGTGACTGCTGCACTTGTTCTGCTCACGATTCAGGTATGCCGAAAGCACGGTTGGGTGTCCAAACCACGCGCTGATCGCTGGCACAAGAGTACGCCGGCTTTCTTCGGTGGGGTGCCACTTTTCGCCGGATTCGCCGCTTTGAGCATCGCCTTCATCCCACGGTCTAATTATTTGTTGTGGCGCCTGATCGGTATCGCGTCTCTGATGTTCGTTCTCGGTCTCGTCGATGATATTTATCATCTAACGCCAGCCCGGAAGTTTGCCGGACAGTTGCTCGCGGCGGGGCTCCTGATTTCCGTTGGCGTCGTTTATCCACTGTGCGGGAGTATGACCGTCAATATTGTTGTCTCGCTCTTGTGGTTGGTCGGAATTACGAACGCATTCAACCTGCTCGACAACATGGATGGTTTATCGGCTGGTATCGCCTTGATCTCAGCCGGATACCTGGCCGTCTTTTTTGCAATTGGCGGATACCGCGACCAGGCTGTGATCGTTGCCCTTTCCGCCGGGGCGATTGCTGGCTTTCTTGTATTCAACTTCAGTCCTGCTCGGATCTTCATGGGAGATTCCGGCAGCCTATTCATCGGATTTGTGCTGGGAGCAACCTCCATTCTTGACGTAACTCACGTCGCCGGAGTTCCGGTTTTTGTACTGGCACCAGTCACAGTTCTGGCGATTCCAATCTTCGATACCTTATTCGTGTCCGTGACGCGACGCTTGCGCGGACAAGCGATCTCTGAAGGTGGCACGGACCATAGCTCACACCGACTGGTTCGCTTGGGCTTGCGGGAACGAAGAGCTGTCTTGTTGCTGTACGCGCTTTCGGCGGGATCGGGGGCAGTGGCCCTGCTCACTCGTCACTCGTCATCCGCTGGAGCTCCTGGCTTGATCGGCTTTTGGTTCTTCTTGCTGCTCTTTGGCGTTTATCTCTTTCAAGATGAACTCAAACACGACGCGCTCGCGTCAAATGCGACGAAACCTCTTCTTAGACGACTCCTGTCGCGGGACATGCTCGTCTTCTTCCTGGACCCGCTGGCCATGGCCCTGTCCTACTATCTCGCTTATAGTCTGCGCTTCGGCGGGAGGATTCCTGTCGCTGACAGCGCTCTGCTGCTGCGCTCCCTGCCGATCGTCGTGGCAGTCAAAGTCCTCGGTCTGTACATATGCCGAGCCTTTCGGCACTCCTGGTGGCGCGGGTCGATCAGCGATCTCTACCGGCTCGGCTCAGCCACTCTCATCGGTGAGGTGACATCTGTACTGGTGCTGACCGGATTGTATCGATTCGATGGTTTTTCGCGCACCGTATTTCTCCTCGATGCCTTGATCACGTTGGCCCTGCTGCTTATCATCCGGCGATCATTTGCATTCTTTCGAGACACGATCTACACCTGCCGCGGGGTTCTGCCCGCGCAGCGACGAGTGTTTATTCTGGGTACGTCGACCCATGCTGAACTGACGCTTCGGTTTCTGCGTGACCAAAGCATCGAGTGCGCGGGCTTCATTGATACGAACGGGGGTGCAGACCTTCGTCGTTACGTGTTTGGCCGACCAGTTCTCGGTAGGTTGGATGATCTAGTCTGGCTGTCCAAGCGGCACGAAATTTTTGAGGTGGTATTGCCCGATTGCGAACAAATTCTGTTCCCCGGTGTCGATTTCGAATCATTTTGCCAGCGACGACAGCTGCGACTTACAAAACTTGGGCTTTACGAGGACCGGAAGGACGAGGAGCCCAGGCTGAGAGCCGCCAGCGGTTGATCGAAGCCCCATCTATCCGGATTATTTCAAATTAACTCAGATATCCGGCAGCCTTGGCGAAAGGAGGGTAGCGAAGACTCTAGACGCTCAACAGAGATGCTCCCGGGAGAAGGTGAACTCGCCGGAAGCGTTGTACGGTGATTGTACGAAACTAGGTGTAGCTGCCTGTAACCTACTGAATCTACGTCCTTAAAATTGGTGCGGAAGGGGGGATTTGAACCCCCACGCCTTTCGGCGCCACCCCCTCAAGATGGTGTGTCTGCCAGTTCCACCACTTCCGCTTTAGAATCGATAACGAGAAATCATCTTGAATCTTATCAGATGCTGCGTCACTGGAAAACTTTCGTATGCGTTTTTTCTATGCACCTTTCGACGTGCGCATGTTCGCGATATCCATATCCCACCTGTTGGGCCTCAATAGCACAGCTAATAACAGCCATCATTTCGGCAGCCCAAGCTTTGGACTCCGCGGCATCGGAGATCCCTTGTTGCCCATCCATCAGTCGAAGGTGAGCACCTGCTTCGACTTGGCCTGTCCGGCAGCCAACCGGCTGTAGGCGTCTACGGCCTTCCCGAACGGAACCGTCTCAATCTGCGGCGGTTTCAAAGCTCCCGTTTCAAAACCAGGGCCGAGCTCGTTCGCGATTTCCGCGATTTGCCGCGTCGTCAGTCCATAACTGTCAACTCCAAGCAGCTGGGAGAAGTTGTGATAGAAGTCGACGAGGTTGAAACTGACGCGAGGATTTCCCGGGCTTGCGATAACCACCTGGCGCCCGCCGAATGCCAGGGATTGCAGCGCCGGCTCAGACAATGGTCCGCCCACCGTATTAAAGACTGCATTGACGCCTTTTCCCGCGGTCAGTTCCATGACTCTCGCATGAAGGTCTTCGCTCTTGGTATTAACAACCGACTCGGTACCTGGAATCGGATCGGATGTTATGCCCGCACCAATCACGCGTGCCTTCTTCCAGTTCGCAATCTGAGTGGCCGCTTGTCCGACGGCGCCCGCGGCGCCAACAATTAGAATGATTTCGCCTGCTTTGATCTGCGCTGCATTCACTACAGATGCCCATGCTGTGATGTAGGGAACTCCGATCGCGGCCGCTTGCGCCATACTCAACGACTTCGGTTTGAGCGACAGCGTCTCCTCTGGGACAACCACATATTCTGCGTGCGAGCCGTCATTGACGATGCCGAGCGTCGGAGAACTGCCCCAGACCTCTTCACCTTCGTGCTGCTTCCCCTTTACAACAACGCCGGCAAAGTCGCGGCCGGGAGTTCGCGGTAGAGTTGTTTTCTTGAAATGTCCCGCGACGTTGCCGATGTCGCTGGGGTTGATCGCCGCCGCCTTCACGCGAACCAGTGCTTCACCATCGCCCAGCTGTGGAATCGGAACTTCTTCGATGCGCAAGACCGACGGTGGTCCAAACTCGCCGAACCTCAACGCTTTCATTCGGTTGGTGCTCATAGAATCGTCCTCGCAACGCCGCTCCAAAAGCTTTGATCCAAGAGCTTTGATCGACAATACTCCGGCATTCGCTCATGGCACCGCAATCATGTTGAAGCGACATTCCTCGCTACGTCAAGACGCGGAGGTGCGCACCGTATCTTAGACCACGCCCTGCGGCCTAATGTATGGACACGACACAGAAAATTGTGGCTGAATAAGAACTTCCGCCATCTAAAATGAAAAAGCGATTGTGAGAGTCAATATGAAAGAAAATACCAAGAAAGCAACGAGTTTGTCTGCGGCGACCGCAGGAACAATCGAACTTGGCGGTGAACTCGCCGTCAATCGCCTTGGCTTCGGCGCGATGCGCCTGACGGGTGAAGGAATCTGGGGTCCACCGAAGGACCGTGCCGCGGCGCTAGCCGTTCTTCGCCGGGCTGTTGAGCTGGGAGTCAACTTTATCGATACTGCTGATTCCTACGGTCCCAATGTGAGCGAAGAGTTGATCGCCGAAGCGCTCGCGCCCTACCCCAAGGACCTTGTCATCGCGACCAAGGGTGGATGGAATCGCCCCGGACCGAACCAGTGGACCCACGATGCCAGCCCAGCGCACTTGCGCGAGGCGGTCGAGGGCAGCTTGAAGAGACTTCGCCTCGACCGGATCGACGTTTACCAACTGCATGTGCCCGATCCTGTGGTGCCTTTCGATGCCTCGATTGAAACCCTGGCGAACATGCAACAAGAAGGAAAGATCCGATTGGTTGGGCTGTCCAACGTCACGGTCGAGCACATCGAGCGCGCGCGAAAACTCGTACCGATCGTGTCGGTGCAGAACCGCTACAGTTTCGCCGATCGCGAATGGGACAACGTTGTGGATTATTGCGAGCGCAATGGGATCGCGTTCATTCCGTGGTTCCCGCTGGGAGCAGGACGCGTGGCCGGCAGGCTGCTGGAACGAATTGCGAAGGCTCACAAAGTTAAGCCTATCCAAATTGCACTGGCGTGGTTGCTGAAACGTTCCCCGATCATGCTGCCCATCCCCGGCACCTCCTCAGTTGCGCATCTGGAGGAAAATGTGGAGGCAGCATCTTTACAGCTATCTGAGAAGGAAAGCCTGGAACTGACCGGGATTACGGAGTTGGCTTCCTGAGCCAAGTCCACTTCGTGTGTGCCGATAGGAGGACTTCCGATGACTCCGAACCATAGCGACTCGAATCGATCACGCATCGATTCTTCCGAGCAGTCGTTGGCGACCGACAGAATGCTCTCAAGCCGGGACTCCGTTGTGAGCAGGAGAGAGTTTCTCGGCATGACTGCGGCTTCCTTATTAGTAGCCGGAGGGCTAAATGCTGCCGCAAAGCCGGATAGCAAGAACGGAATCCCGCATCGAACTCTGGGCCGCACCGGCGAAAAGATTTCGCTGATCGGACTCGGCGGTTATCATCTGGGCAGACAGAGCGATCCCGACGAAAGCATCCGCATCATTCGTACTGGAATCGATGAAGGAATCAATTTTCTCGACAACTGCTGGGACTACAACGACGGAGAGAGCGAAATTCGCATGGGCAAGGCCCTGCGCGATGGCTATCGCCAGAAAGCCTTTTTGATGACCAAGATCGATGGCCGAAATAAGAACGCCGCCGCGGCCCAACTAGACGAATCGTTGCGGAGGTTGCAGACGGACCGAATTGACCTGCTGCAGTTCCACGAGGTGATTCGCGATTCTGATCCGGATCGCATTTTCGCGGGGGGCGGCGCGATGGAGGTCGCCCTGAAAGCCAAGAAAGCGGGCAAGATCCGTTTTATTGGCTTCACAGGCCACAAGAGTCCAGACATTCATCTGAAAATGCTGGCCGCCGCCGCGCAGCATGGTTTTACGTTCGATGCCGTTCAGATGCCTCTTAACGTAATGGACGCCCACTTCAACAGTTTCGAAAAGAAAGTATTGCCGGCCTTGACCAAGGACGGTATCGGGGTTCTCGGCATGAAACCCATGGGTGACCAGCTCATTCTTGGGAGCAAGACTGTTTCAGCAGTTGAGTGTCTGCACTACTCAATGAATCTGCCCACCAGCGTCGTCATCACGGGCTGCGATTCGCTTCCCATCCTTCAGCAAGCTCTTCAGGCCGCCCGAACTTTTCAGCCGATGGACTCTTCCCAGGTAACAGCTCTTCTCGCAAAGACCGCAAAGGCGGCGGAGGCCGGCCAGTTCGAACTCTATAAGACCACTCACCAGTTTGACGGCACCGT
>Ga0210395_10000464_pt1 | contig 32159 bp, 28 predicted proteins | sample IncBWH4OmetaG_FD_150861 | JGI IMG/M metagenome (GOLD analysis project Ga0210395, IMG submission 150861) | Forest soil microbial communities from Barre Woods Harvard Forest LTER site, Petersham, Massachusetts, United States - Inc-BW-H-4-O ... | reverse complement strand
ATTCGGGGGTTGGTGCTGTCGACTCTGTCGGAGCAAAAGGGGGTCAGCATTGTGGGGGAAGCGGAGAACGAGAACGATATCCCTTCGTTGGTGGCAGAGACGAAACCAGATTTTCTGTTGATTGCGCTGGACGAATCGAGGCGCCGTCCGCCGCTGTGCGACCAACTCTTGGGGAAGTTTCCTGGGCTGCGGATTTTCGCGGTGGCCCCCAACACGAACATCGGAATTTTGTACTGGGCTTCGCTGGAGATTCATTCGACAACGATGGAAGCGAGCAAAGACGCGCTGCTGGAAGTGATGCGAGGCAAGCCAGTCGCTTGCTCCGGCCTGTAGACCATGCCAAAATAGTCGTACCTGCCGTTTTGTACGAAAGCTGGCAATTCACGCAAAACGCTGTGCGGCGCTATCGTCTAGGGGTCTAGGACATCGCCCTCTCAAGGCGGAAACACGGGTTCGAATCCCGTTAGCGCTACCAATTTGATCTTGCACCCTCGCTCTACTCCCCCGCCGATCTAGGGCTAAATTGGCAAGCCGGTGAAGCGAATTCCCGCGCTGTGCACCTTATAGCGCATGTTTATTCCGATCAGCAAGGCCGTCAACGATTCCACGATTCGTGCATTTTCAAGTTTTCCGCCGTTGAGCGCACGCGCTCCGGGAATTTTCCCAGCCAGCTCCGACGCGATTTGCTTGGCTCTCTCGTCGTCGCTGCACACCAGGATGTCGCAGTCGACATCCTCATCCTTGGCCAGCAGTTCGGCGCCAAGATTCTGGAACGCTGCCGCGATGCTGACCCCCGCAGGCAGCAGTTCCTTAGTTTGTTCCGCTGCCGAGCCTTGCCACACGCCCAGCATCCGCGTCGCGGCTCCTCCAACCGTGGCCGCCAGCGGCACGGTCGTGTCGATCACCACAGTTCCGGGCTTCCAAACGCTTTTCAATTGTTTCAGGAGCGCCGCACAGCCCGAAAAGGGAACTGTAATCACTACGACTTCGCACTGTGAGGCAGTCGTCGCATTGTCAGCTCCCTCGATTTTCACCGCCCCGCCAATTCGCGCGCGAAGTTGCGCAGCCGTCTCGGCGGCGCGTTGCGCGTCCCGCGAACCAATCACAATCTCTTCGCCCGCGCGCCCCCACCGGTAAGCCAAGCCCGATCCTTCCGGACCCGTGCCGCCAAGAATCCCAACTTTTCTACTCATCGCCACTCTGCTCCGCACTCCTGATTTTCCGCGCTCGCATTCAGATCCCGATAGCGCCTATTTCCGCTGCTACTCACCTACTCTGCCTCTGGTACGATGGCATGAGTTTTTGGGAGCGGGGGAAGCCGAGCGCGAGCAAACGATACCACGCAATCCGACGGGTCAATGATGGAAACTAAGGATCAATCAGAATCCCTGCAATCCGTTCCCAAACACATTTCCGGTGATAAGCCCGCAATCCGCGCCCTCCTCCTGCCTATCAAAGATTTGCGGAACGCAAAGCAGCGCCTCGCCGGGGTGCTTACCTCCGAAGAGCGCTTCGGGCTGGCGCAAGCGATGCTGGCGGACACAATTCGCGCTGTGCGAGGCGTAAAACGCGCCGACAAAATATTTGTCATTACAAATTACGAGCCCGCGATGGAAGCCGCCGCGAAATATGGCTGGGAAATTTTGCGAGAGGAGCGCCAAATCTCAGAAAGCGCCTCGGTCGATTATGCATCGCGCCTTTGCGCTGACGGTGGAGTCACAGCGTTGCTGCGCTTGCCGCTCGATCTTCCGCTCGTCCGGCCTGGTGATATCGATGATCTTCTGGCGGCGGAATGTGCCGCCCCAGCGGCAGTTATGGTCCCATCACGCGACGGCGCCGGCACAAACGCGATTCTTCGCACGCCACCAACGCTCTTTCCCTCGCATTTCGGACCGGACAGCTTCACCAAGCACCGCCGCGAAGCGGAGCAAGCCGGCGCCAGAATCATTGTGCGTCGAAATGACCGGTTGGAAATGGACGTCGACGACGAAGCGGATTTACACGCGCTGCTGCGCCACGATTTGACGAGTACCGTGACAGGAAAGTGGCTCGAGGAGAGTGGCGTCGCTGCCCGCTTCAAGACACGCGCCACCGCGGTCTAAACGCCGCACAAGCACTTTTTCTCGCTAGTGCAAACTCTTTCCGTATGGCCTGTTCGCGGTGACGCCTTTACCTTCCGTTGCAACGATGGTTTGTCCCACCGCTACATTTGTCAGATGATCGACCTGCCCGCTCGGCCAAGTGATCTCTACGCTTTCTGCCTTCTCGTGTTGTGCGAGCCCAAAAGTTAGCACCAGCTCGCTTGCCGATAGGTAGCTCGATCCGCTCCGCATCATCTGCGTCTGCGTATCGCCTGCTGATGCAACGCGCACGATGGCACCAATCCCATCCCGATTGGACTTTGTGCCAACCAGCTTCACGCGCAAGCTGCGGTTTGCCGCCCCGCCCGCCGCTTCGTTTCGAAACAACGCCGCAGGCCCGCCATTCGTGGCCATCAGCACGTCGAGCCTTCCGTCGTTATAAATATCCGCATAAGCCGCGCCACGCGCCACCCGCGGCGCAGAAAACGCCGCTCCCGCGGATTTCGTCACCTCTTCAAATTTCCCGTTGGCCATGTTTCGGAAAAGATGCGGTGGCATCGCGTACTTCACATTGGCCTGCACGCGCTGGATGTCCGGATCAATGTGCCCGTTCGCCACAAAAACATCCGGCCAGCCGTCCAAATCATAATCAAAGAAAAAGCACCCAAATCCCAGCGTCAGCAAAGACGCCCGTCCAATCTCCGACTGCGGCGCTTCATCCACAAACAATCCCGTGCCTTCGTTGTGGTAAAGCGAAAGCATCTGGTTCGCAAAATTTGTAATCAACAAGCTGGGATGCCCCGAACGGTCGTAGTCCGCCGTGTCCACGCCCATTCCCGCTCGAGCAACGCCATCTTCGCTGAAGGCGACGCCCGCAAGTACTGCCTTCTCCGTGAATGTCCCGTTGCCGTTATTCCGATAAAGTTTGTTAGGCTGCGTGTCATTCGAAAGCAAAAGATCGGGCCAGCCATCCCCGTCGTAGTCCAGCACGGCAATCCCGAGCGTCTTCGAAGTAGGATCGCCAAGCCCCGCTTTTTTCGTCACGTCCTCAAACGTCCCGTCCCCACGGTTATGCCACAAACGCACCGATGTGCCTTTGTAAGATTCCGGCGTGCAATACGATTTGCTTTTCCCATCGAGCGTGCAATAAAGATCCGACTCCGGACTCCACTGCACATAATTCGCAACCACCAAATCGAGCCGCCCATCTTTGTCGTAATCGACCCAGGCCGCTCCAGTGCTGAACTCCTGCACTCCGCCGAGTCCTGCCTTCTGCGTCACGTCCGTAAACGTTCCGTTCCCGTTGTTATGGAAAAGATGGCTCTGTCCGTAAGCGGTGACAAACAAATCATCGTAGCCATCGTTGTCAAAATCGCCGACGGCCACTCCCATGCCAAACATCTCCACGGCATCGAGCCCCGCCTTGTGCGTCACGTCGGTAAACGTCCCATCGTGATTGTTGTGATACAGCTTCGGCGTCGAGTGTTTGCTCGCGTGTCCCGGCCAGTCCATTCCATTCACCAAAAAAATGTCCGGCCATCCGTCGTTGTCGTAATCGATGAACGCGACGCCGGGTCCCAGCGTCTCCGGCAAAAATTTCTTCCCAAACGCACCATTGTTATGCACAAACCGAATTCCGGCCTGTTGCGTAACATCAAGAAACGTCACACCGGGCGACGCCGCCGACGCTGGCGACAGCGCGCCAATTCCTGCAAACGCCACAAAAAACAAAGCAATCACCAGTCCCGCCACCACCGCGACCAACTTCCTCACTTCGCCCCCGCATTCCCATCACGCCCCACACCCAGCGCATCGGCCACTCGATTGATGTAGTTAAACCATGACGCAATCAACGTAATCTGCAAAATGCCGCGGTCGTCGAATCCCACCGCCCGCAGCTTTGCGTGGTCCTCCGGCCAAACCTTCGTCGCATCCTTCGTCAGTTTCACGACGTAATCCAACATCGTGCGGTCCTGCTCGCTGATCGGCGCCGTGCGGTAATCCCTCTTCAGCGCCTCCACCATCTTCTGATCCAACGTCACGCGACGCAGAAACTCTGCGTGTGATTCGATTCAATAGTGGCACCGGTTCGTCACCGAAACCATCGTCGCGATCATTTCGTGCTGATGCCGTTTCAAGGGCAGTTCCGGAGACAGCAGCGCCCCAAACGTACTGAACGCGTGAAAAAGCACATCGGGAAACAGCGAGTGCGAACCAACGATGCTCGCCTCCACTCCCGCGAAAACCGCAGCCACTGGCGTCGCATATTCCACTGGATAAAGTTTGCGCTCGTCTTCGAAGGCTTTCTTGACGCCCTCGTCCTCTTCCATTCGAACCGTCTTGATCCAAGTCATTTGTTTTGGCCCCCAATCGCCCCCAACAACTCGGCGAAAAATCTATCGCGCTCCGCCGCCAGGTTTCGCAGCTGCCTCCGCCTTTGCTCCCGCCGCCGAAGTTCCACCCGCCGCCGGCTTGCGCACAAGAGCCGTCTTCTTCGGCTTGTCCTTATCCAGCGCCACCGAAACATGCTCATGCACCAACTGCCGCTCGTTGTTATCCTCCGGATGCGCCTGCCGGTAAGCCCCGGTAATTGCTTGCGACGATTCGTCCGCCTTGAATCGCAAGTAGCGCTCTTTATGTTCGTTCGCCTTCCCCTCGTCGCCAAGCCCGTTGTAACAAAGCATCAAATTGTAATTCGCCTGCAAATCCTCGGGGTCAATCGCCAGGGTCTGCCGAAACGTCTTCACCGCCTCCGCATACCGCTTCTGCAAAAACAAAATCCGCCCCAGTTCATTAATCACCACCCGATCGCGCGGATACTGCGCCAACACGATCTGCAAGCGCCCCGCAGCCTCGTCATACTTGCCTTCTTCTCGCAACACCCGCGCATAGAAGAAATTCGCCCGCGCCAATTTCGGCGAGATAGCCAGCGCCTTCTCCAAAACTGTTTGCGCACCCACTGTGTCGCCCTCTTGCACGAGACACCGTCCAACGTTCACCCATCCATCCTGATTCTGCGGATCAATCTCCGTAATTTTCTCAAACGCCGCCGCGGCACCCTTCAAATCTCCCTGCAAAAACAGCCCAATCCCGTAATCGTTCCACCGCGTCCAATCCTCTTTGGCCAGCTTCACCTCGGGTTTTGGCGCCCCCGCGCTCCGCGGTAAAACACGCAAGCTCTTCATATCCTCCGCAACGGTGATGACGGGAATATCCGGAATTTTCTTCAACTCTCCAACAACCTGCGAAGTATCTCCCGTAAACGCCCACTTCCTGTCGTCGTAATCCGGCGTAACCTCGCCCTTCGGCTTGCTCGCATCCTCCACGCCCGCAAACGCAAACTGCGTGTTCCACCACATAAATTTCCGGTAATTCAATTTCGCGTGCAGCGTAATCTTTTCCCCTGCCGACTCAGGAATGTGCAGCCGGAAGTGCGCCGTGTCTGCAGCGCCCGGCGGAATCAGGTGCGCGTACATCACTGCCCGGTTCGCCCAAGCATTTCGTTTCGTAATGGGATTCCCATGCGCATCGATTTGCAGCGAACGGTAGAAATGCGCCCCCTTCTCCACCGGCCCCGCCCCATCCTCTTCCACTTTCCCGCTCCAAAAAATCGTCTGCCCTTTTTCATCGACTGCCTGCAACTCCAGCCACACATCAAATGCATCTACTGTCCCGCCAGGGAAAAAGTGCCCCACTTTTCGAGTCCGCACCACCACATCCACCCGCACGTCATCCCCGCGCCGCACAGTCGCATTTACCCCGCCCAGCGGCGCCGTAATCGCCCTCACTTCGCCCGACGCCAGCGTCGGCGTCAAAACTTCCGCTTCCTCTCCCACCGCAAAAGAGGTGGAAAGCTCAGGCCGCCCCGCTCCAGGGGCCGCAGGCTCCTTGTTTTCTTTCTCCGCAGGCGACACCGCAAAAATGTCCACCGTCAGCTGCTTATCCTGCAAAAAGCGTTTGCTCACCTCTAACTGCTGCGGATCTTCATTCGCCGTCGGGACCGCCGTATTCGCACCAGGAAACCGGTGCGAATGCACGAATCCATTCACGTTCCCCGCATCCTTCGAAGGCACCTGCGGCATGTGGCAGTCCGCGCACATCATCGGATTCGCCGGATAATAAAACGACCGCGCCCCCTGCCCCGAGACCCCGCTAGCCTGCCAGTTGTCATATTCATTGAAGCCGCGCATCCACCGGTAACGGTTCACCGGCACATCCAAATGCACTTTGTGACAAGAAGAACAAAACTCCGCCACTTGCGTTCGCATAAACGGCTTCAAAAAGGTCCGCCGATGCGGCTCCGGATTCAGCTTCACGACAAAGTCATGCATCGTCCGCACAAAAGGATTCTCGCTCGCCGCAAGCTCATGCAGCTTCGGATACTCCAAAGTGAAGTCGCCCTGCCCCATCGTGCTCTTCACCTGCACGATGCTGTGGCACATCAAGCAGCTCAATCCCGCCTTCGCCGCAGGAGTATTCTCAATCTGCCGGATCGGCGTATCAAACATCCCGCTGAACAGAAGCGACGGATCGTGGCATCCCGCGCACCATTTCGACGACTTCACACCCGCCACGTCCTGCATGTACTCAATGCTCTTCCGGTACCACTGGTTGTTGAACGAAGAAAAATGATGCGCCGAGCTGTTCCACTGCTTGTAAATATCCTCGTGACACCGTTCGCAAGCCTGCGACTGCATGAAATATTTCGCGGGAATATTGCCGTGGTCCTTCGTCTGCGCCGAACTCGGGAAAAATTTCCCCTGCGGCCCGTCCCCTTCATCGTCCATAGTCGCCGGAGAAATCGCCGGGTTCGTGATCCGATAAGCGCTATTCCAGGCGTACGTTCTGTACCACCACGCACCAGCCGAAATTCCGGCCACTATCACCACCAGCGCCGCAGACCGCAGCGCAATCTGCGCGCCGCCCGCTCCGAGCCATCCGCGCGACGCGAGCCACGATCCTGCCAGCAACGTCACGCCCAGCACCGACGCGAAAATATGCGCGTAGAGCAAACGCTTCATCGGCAGAGGCGTCCCCGTGAAAATAAGGATCACTCCGAGCACCGCCGCCACTGCCAGTAACAACCACCCAGAGCGCGCCCCGAGCGTGCTCGTGCGCAGCAATTTCACAAGGAACGGCAAAAGCAATATCGTCAGAAAAATTCCAGCAACCAGATGGAACAGAACAACTAAAATGTAAGGAATATTCGCGGAAGGAAACCCATACAAATACACAGCGCTCGCAGCCAAAGCTATCACGCTGCGTGAACGCCACTGGCTCATCGAGCCTATCGCCATAGGGAAGCGTTCATTCTCGCAAACTCATCGTCACAAATAAAGGCGGCCGGCGCTGTGCGGGCGTCCGGCCGCGGGTACTTTGGGGTGCGTCCACGTCGCCAAAAACTCGGTCAGAAGGGGAAGCGATCTACTTGTTACGCGTGTTATAGCGGGCTCCTTTTAAACAGGCAATACTGCAAAACGATTAGAACCCGATTTATTTCGTAATCCCTTTAGTTTCAACGATTTCGTAGGCCTTCCCGGTGGCTAAATCTTTGTACTCTTCGCTCCTCCCGCTCGGCCAATCGATCGTCACTCGCTCAATCTTTTCGCTTTTTCCAACACCAAAAGTTACCGGCAGCTCGGATTGCGACAAATAACTCGATCCTCCTCGCACCATCCTCGATTGATTCAGCCCGCCGCTGAAAATCTTTACGGTCGCTCCAATCGCGTCGCGATTCGATTTCGTTCCTGTAAGCTGGAACCGGATGCTGTGGTTTCCCCCGGTCTGATCGTTTCGATACAAATACGCCGGCCCGTTGTTCGTGGTAATCAACAAATCCAGATCGCCGTCGCGGTCGAAGTCGCCATACGCAAGCCCGCGTCCCACGATCGGCGTCGCAAAACCGCCTCCCACGTCTTGCGCAACGTCGCGAAATCTCCCGGCTCGTTGATTCAGAAAAAGCTGTGGCGCTTGCGCGTAGCCCACATTCCCGCGAATGTTTCGCACTGTCTCGTCGATGTGCCCGTTGGCCACCGCCAGATCCAGCCAGCCGTCCAGGTTCGCATCGAAAAACGCGCATCCAAATCCCAGCGTGCTGCGCGAAGCCGCCCCCAGCCCGGAAGCAATTGCGATATCGTCAAAAGTCCCCGCTCCCGCGGACCCGGTGGCAACGGTCCCCGCGCTCACGGAATGGTAAAGTCCAATCATTTCGTTATCGAAGTTGGTGATCGCCACGCCCGCCTTGCCGGAATTTTCAAAGTCTCCTGTATCCACTCCCATCCCCGCTCGAGCTTTCCCTTCCGTACTGAATGCCAGCCCGGCTTCGACGCCCACATCCTTGAATTTTCCGTTTCGCAAATTCTTGTACAGCTTGTTGGGCTGCGTGTCGTTGGCCACCAGCAAGTCTGGCCAACCGTCCTGGTCATAATCAAACATCGCCACGCCCAGCGATTTCGAGCTGCTATCGAAAATTCCGCTTGCAGCGGTCACATCTTCAAACGTCCCATCGCCGCGATTGTGAAAAAGCCAGCAGGTGTCCCCGCGATATGCCTCGGGCGTGCAGTACGACTTGTGCGTCCCATCCAGGCTGCAAAAAACATCGTGTTCCGGCGACCATCGAACGTAGTTGCAAACAAACAGGTCCAGCAATCCATCGCGGTCATAGTCAAACCACAGCGCCGACGTGCTGAACCCTTGCCGCCCCAGCAAGCCGCTCGCTTTCGTAACGTCGATGAACGCACCCTTGCCCGTGTTGCGAAACAGCCGGCTCTGCCCCACGCAACTGATGTAAATATCGGGAAAACCATCGTTGTTGTAATCACCGACGGCCGCACCCATTCCGTAGAGCTCCACATCAAGCCCCGCGGCCTTCGTTACATCGCTAAATGTTCCGTTCCGATTGTTTCGATAAAGCTTCAGCGTCGAACGCTGCCGCTGGTGGCCCGGCCAGTCCATTCCATTAACCAGCAGAATGTCTTGCCACCCGTCGCGGTCGTAGTCCAGGAAGGCGCAGCCTGATCCCAGCGTCTCAGGCAAAAGTTTTCCGCCGTAAGCACCGCTGTTGTGCTGAAACTGAATCCCGGCCGCAGCTGTAACATTCGTGAGATGAAAGCCAGGATCGCCGTCAGCCTGCGCAAAAATCCGTCCAGGCGAGACTCCCGCTCCAATCCCCGCCGCACACGCGCTCCACAAGAAATCGCGCCGCCTCAAGGCAGAGTCACCAGCCCGTTCCGAATCGCATAAACGACTAGCTCCGCCGTCTTGTGAATTCCCAGCGTGTCCATGATGTTCGCGCGGTGCACGGAAACGGTATTCGCGCTCAAACTCAATTCCGCGGCAATCTCCTTGTTCGATTTTCCCGCCACAATCCGTTGCAGCACTTCCAGTTCTCGCGGCGTCAGCCCGCCCTCGCGTTCGCCTTTCAGAGCCGCCGGACGCGCCACCTGTGGATCCAAAACCTTTTCGCCGCGCGCCACGCGCTTAATCGCGTTCGCCAAATCGAGGTCTATCGCGTTTTTCAATATGTATCCGCGCGCTCCCGCGTCCAGCGCCTGCCGCACCAGCGTATCTTCCGAATGCATGCTCAGCATCAAAATCGCCGCTTCCGGCCGCGCCACGAGTATTTTCCTTGTTGCTTCCAGACCATTCATCCCCGGCATCGCGCAGTCCATCACAATCACTGCGGGCTTTTCCTTGCCTGCCAGCCGCACCGCTTCTTCGCCATTGCTCGCTTCGCCTACAACCTCGATCTCCGGATCATCTTCGAGTATCCGCCGGAATCCATGCCGCACCAGCGCGTGATCGTCCACCAGCAAAACTTTCAGCTTATCCCGCATGAGTTTCGACCTTCTGCCTCGCAATCCGTAGACGAACCATCGTTCCGCCAGCTCCAGGCTGCAAGAGTTCCAATGTTCCTCCGATGATTTCCGCGCGTTCGCGCATCGCCACCAGCCCAATCCCTCGGCCGTTTTTCTCAGCGACAATTCCCGTGCCGTGGTCTTCCACTTCCAACTCCAGCGCATCAGCCAAAAACTTCAACCGCACCCAGGCTTCCTTCGCTCCCGAATGCCGGCTCATATTATTCAGCGCTTCCTGCAAGATGCGGTAGACATGCACGCTGGCGCCTACTTCGAGCGGAAAAGCCGTTCCCGATTTTTCATAGTGCAGCACAAGCCCGCTCTGCCGCTCGACTGTTGGAATATACCAGTCCAGCGTGCTCACAAGCCCAGCCTCTTCGAGAAGCACGGGATGCAGCGCCTGCGAGAGGCTGCGAATATTATTCAGAGTCGTTTGCGCAATCTCGCGCACCTCCTGCACTTCTTCGCGCACTTTCGAGCCTTCTGGCAGATGATTTCCCGCGCGCCCCAGAAGCGACCCAATCGCCGTCAGCACTTGGCCAAATTCATCATGCAATTCGCGCGAAATATGCCGCAGCGTGGATTCCTGCGTCGAAATTAATTTTTGCGCCAATTCGCTGCGCTGCTCGGAAAGCGCCGCCAGCCTCGCGAAAATAATCCGGTTCGAGCGGATCAAGTACAAACTCGTCAGCACAATGGCGATGAGTGTTGCCAGCAAAAACAAATACACTTGCCGCTGCACGCCGTCGTAAATCGCCGCGATGCGCCCCGCTGCCTGCTCTTCTCCTTCGTTGTTCTGCACCAGCAAGCGCGAAACCGCCGTGCTCAGCGATTCCTGGCGAGCCTGCAAGGTCAACCGGACCTGCTCCCGCGCCTCGGCATCTTTTCCATCCGCCGCCAGCGCAAACATCCGATGCACTGCGTCCCAAAACTGCGAAACGGATTGCGTGAGATAATTTCGCTGCTCGGCGGTGCGATTCGCCCCAGCTAACTGCTCTTCCAGACGCAGCGCGACTTCCAAATCTTCGCGAATCCGCTCGAACTGCGCCGTCCACGCCGTCAATGGATACGGCTCGCTAGCGTCCAGCATGTCCCGCATCGCCAGTCCTACCGAATTCAAATCGTTTTGCACGCGCAAAAGCTGCAGCGAATCCTTGCGATTCCGGTCCACCATTTCGCTCTGCAATTTTCGCAAACCGGAAAGCTGCACGGTAATGTAAAACGAATACGCCACCACCGCGGCAAGCGTGATGATCAGTCCAAGGAGAAGCCCCGTCGTCGGCGAACGCTGCGCAGTCGTTTGCACGAAGAGAGGATACCTCAGGCAGCCGCTTGGCGCCGCACGAGGAGCAACAGGCACATCATCGCAACAGCGGAAGCAAGCGGCACGAGCAATCCTATACGCAAGCCGCCCGCGTGCGCGGAAACGAATCCCACGAGCCAAGGACCGAAGGCGGATCCGAGCGACGACATGGAAAACATGAGGCTGCCGAGCCTCGCCGCTCTCGCTCCATACCAGCGCGAAAGCCATGCAACGTAAACGGGGAAAATCGCCGCGCAGCCCAGTCCGGCGAGCGCAGCGCTCGCGAAAGCAATTTTCTGTGTGGCGGCGAGGACGAGCGCTGTGTTTCCGATGATGACTAGGATCAGCGCCGCAATCACCAGGCGATATTCATGGATGCGGGCAAGAACAAACGGAGCGAACGCCCGGCCGGCCAAGAGTCCGCCATAGAAAAACATGGGAGCGAGCGTGGCGATTCCCGCCCCACCGCCGGCGAGACGCTTCGCATAGGCAGCCGCCCAGCTGCCGAGGCTGACTTCCACTCCCACGTACAAGAAAAACAGCGCCGCAAGCGTGAGCGTCGTCACGAGTCCGACGCTGGTCACCGCAGCTGTTGTGGAATTAGTCGCTGCATGCTTTGCTTCGGGAAACTTCGCAAAGAGAAATGAAAATGCCAGCAAGCCGCCGAATCCCGCGAAGAAGATCAGAAATTGCGGAAGAAACCCGTTCTTCAGCGCGAGCAGAACCAACGGCGAGCAAGAAACGGCTCCGGCTCCCCACGCGAAATTAACGAGGCTCACGAGCGAAGCGCTGCGTTTCCCGCCGATTTCTGCCACCGCGAGATTCGTCGGAGGCACGACTAAGCCATAGCCAATTCCCAGTGCCCCCAGCGCGAAGAGGACAACAGTCATCGAGGAAGTATTGACCGTCGCGAGTCCACCTCCGACCATCAGATAGCCGAGAACGAGAGACGTGCGCGTACTGAAGTAGTGCGTGATCAAGCTCGACAACCAAACGCCCGCGAGCGAACCAGAAAACTCGACGGCCAACAGGACACCGGCTTGCGAATCGCTGAGCGACCAGCGCGCAATGAACTGCGGCATCATCGGGCCGGTAAGTGTGATCTCGACACCGGTCAGAACGAAACCGGCGAAAAGCAGCACCAGCAAATAGCGCCGGCGGGTTGCGACGTTAATGGCGATGGCTTGCGTGGTCACGGGTTATCAACTATTTTGCAGGACTGCGGCGCCGCGAGCAACCCGGCGTTTTTTGCAGCTCTTTTTGCGTATGCGCAAAATCCAATCCTTCAAATCTCAAATCTGGTATCTGCAATCTCAAATCATTGCCCTTCCCAATTTCAAACTTAATCCTCTCAATTTCAAAGCCCAGTCCTCACGATGTCAAAACTTCATCCTTCTCGTTTAGCGATGAGATAGTATGGAGCGCCTTTCGCGGTACGTTTGTGATCGCTGCTCGGATGTTTTTATGATCCGTCCCTGGATGCTTCGATGATCGACGTTGGCCTCATCGGATTTGGACTTGCCGGCCGCTCGTTTCACGCGCCGGTGATTCGCGCGGTGCCTGGATTGCGGCTGGCGGCGATTCTTCAGCGCAGCGGCAACGAAGCCGCCGAACGATACCCAGACGTTCGCATCGTGCGCACGCTCGACGAACTTCTCGCCATCAAAGAGATTCGCCTCGTGGTCATCGCCACGCCGAACGATTCACACTTCCCGCTCGCCCAGCAAAGTCTCGCCGCCGGCCGCGATGTGCTTGTCGACAAGCCCTTCACGACAACTCTTGATGAGGCCATCGCCCTCGTTCGATTTGCGAAGCAACAGAACCGCTTGTTCACCGTTTACCAGAATCGCCGGTACGACGGCGATTTTCAGGCCATCCTGCAACTCGTTGCGAGCGGCGCGCTGGGACGCATCGTTCGTTTTGAATCGAATTACGATCGGTTTCGTCCGCAGCTCAAACCGAATGCCTGGCGCGAACGCTCCGGTCCGGGCGCTGGGATCTTTTTTGATCTTGCGCCGCACCTGATCGATCATGCGCTTATGCTTTTCGGTTTGCCGCTCGCGCTGACGGCCGATATTCGCAGGGAGCGCGAAGGCGCCGTTGCGGATGATGCGTTCGACCTCGCATTTCATTATCCGCGCGGCCTGCGCGCGGATTTGCGTTCCTCTATTCTGGCCGCAGTAACTCGTCCCCGTTTCCTCTTGCACGGAACGCAAGGCGCCTTCATCAAACAATCGTTCGATCCGCAGGAAAGCAACCTACGTCGCGGCTACATTCCCACGGACTCTGCCTGGGGTGCGGAGCCTGAAGAAAATTGGGGGCTTCTAACCCTTTCCGAGAACGGCACGCTCACGCAGCGGCGCGTTCCCTCCGTGAATTGCGACTACCGCGACTTCTACGCCAATTTGCGCGACGCCATTCTCGGCAAGGCGAAGCTGGCAGTGACTCCCGAGTGGGCGCTCGACGTGATGCGCCTGCTCGAACTGGCGCGCCAGAGCAGCGACGAGCGGCGAACCGTTTCCGTGCCCGTCACAAATTGAGTGCCCAGCTTGCATATCAACCGCCGAGCGGCGCGCTGCAGATAGCCGTTTTTCTAATGTATCTAGCGGTCCTCGCGTATACTCTAATTTTGTGTGAGAGGGGAGGAACGCTACTTTGGCCACGGTCATTGATTTAGCACCCTCGATATTGTCTGCAAACTTCGCGCAGTTGGGCGCCGACGCGAAAGCTGCGCTCGATGGCGGCGGCACGGTTTTGCATCTCGATGTGATGGACGGGCATTTTGTGCCGAATCTCACCATCGGGCCGCCAGTCGTTGCTTCGCTCCGCAAAACCATTCCGGATGTTACTTTCGATTGCCATTTGATGATCGAAAATGCGGACGAGTTCATTCCGGCGTTTGCGGAAGCCGGCGCGAACTGGATCTCCGTTCATCAAGAAGCTTGTGTTCACCTGGACCGCACGCTCCATTTGATTGAGTCTCATGGCTGTAAGCCGGGCGTGGTGATTAATCCCGCGACTCCGGTGCACATGCTCGACGAGGTATTGGAAATTGTGCATCACGTGTTGGTCATGTCCGTGAATCCCGGATTCGGCGCTCAGCATTTCATTCCCAATTCGCTCAAAAAAGTGGAGACTCTCGCGCACATCCGCGAAACCCGCGGCCTGGAATTCCGCATCGAGATTGATGGCGGCGTTGCGCTCGATACCGTTGGCGATATCGTGCGGGCGGGCGCGGAAATTCTCGTGGCCGGCAATGCCGTGTTTTCCCATGGCGACATTCGCGAAAACGCCAGCAAATTGTTGCAGGCGGCGCGTTCGGCTGCGTCGGCCAAGGCTGCCCCGCGCATCCGGCGAACTTCTACTGCTCTTCGTAGTTCCAAGTCAGACCGCCATCGACGACAAACGTAGTTCCCGTAACGTAGCTGGATTCCTCCGACGCGAGAAATGCGGCGACGGACGCGACGTCTTCCGGTTTCCCTAGTCTGCGCAGCGGAATATTTTCCAAGAGACTTTTCAACTTTACCGGATCGTTCAGCAGGTTTTTGTTGATGGGAGTTTCGATCGCTCCGGGAGCGATGTTGTTGATGGTGATGCCGAGCGGCGCAAGCTCGATGGAAAGGTTGCGCGTGAGCATTTTCAGGCCGCCTTTGCTGGCGCAGTAGGAAGAAAAGTGCGGGAAGGGAAGCTCTTCGTGAACGGAGCTGATGTTGATGATTTTTGCGGGGCGCTTGGCCTGCATCAAATAACGGACCATCGCTTGCGTGACGAAAAACAAGCCTTTCAAATTTACGTTTAGGACGAAATCGTAATCGGCTTCGGTCACATCCCAAAAATTGGCGCGCTTTTCGACGCCGGCGTTGTTCACCAAAATATCCAGCTCGCCGAGCTGCGAAACCGTCTGGGAAATGAAACGCTGGCCGTCGGCGAGCTTCGAGACGTCGGCTTGAATAGCCACGGCCTTTCCGCCGCCTCTTCGGAGGCCCTCGACCACGCGTTCTGTGCCGGATTTGTCCGAGAGGTAGCAGATCGAGACCGCTGCGCCTTCCTGGATGAACCGCTGCGCGATTCCCAGGCCGATACCCTGGTTGCCGCCGGTGATGGCCGCTACTTTACCTTCCAAGCGTTTTAACACGAGTCACGCCTCCATTTCCGCAAGAGCATTCCCAAAAGGGAACGCCGGCAAGGGTAACATTTGGATGTTGCGGAACTGTTTCGGGCGCAGAGGAAAGAGAACCGGCTGGGGTCCCCCCCGGGTTTTTTCGTAAGTGCAGATTCTAAGGGTTTTAAGTCCTGCGTTTTGGAAGTGCGGATTGTAAAGGGGTTACGGACGCATTTTTCGTAAGTGCGGATTCTGCGGGACTTAGTGGCAAGTGACGGGCCCGGAGCGGAGAGAATAGAGAAGGGGCGAGAGGAGATTTTGACTTGAGGGGAGCCACTCCGGATGTTTTGCAAAAGAGTACGGAAGCTGTTGAATGGAAGAGGGTTGTCGAAACACTCTTTTTTGAAGAGTGCGGAAGAATCTGAAAATAGAGGAGTTATCTTTTGGCCTTTTTTGTAAAAGAGTGAAAGACCGAAGAGGGAACGAGAGCTGGACGGTGAGACACGGAGTTCGCAGAGGGCAGCGGAAGAAGGAATTCGGGAGGACGCGAATGGATACTGGGGAAACGGGAGGGGTTGGGGCGGGCCAAACATGACGAATGGTAGCATGGTTAGTACTGATTGTCAACTAATTTGTGAGTTTACTGCCTGCTTATTCGAATCGCGGCGCCGCAATTCGAATGGGAATGGCGGAAGTCGAGAGGCTACAACGAGTTGGCGGGATTGAGACGATTTCGTGAGACTGTGGAAATGTGTGGGAAACTCGATATCTCCGAACGGCTACGCGATTGTCGGTTAGAGTTATCCCGTGGTTGCGCTGGAGCATGGGCTATGAAACCTGAGGAGATTTGGAATGTTCGAGAGCTTAGCGAGGCAAGAGTAGGAGTACTCAAAAAGACAATCGGCGGCTGTCAAAGTGACTTGAAATCGGCTTATCCGGATCCGGATTGAGCGGGGTTAGAGGTTCCTCCGATTTGTGAGGTGTCGCAGCTGTTGAAAATGCGCCGAACGGCCTTTTGCAGTATTATAGCAATGTTGCTATACTTGAACGCATATCGGGAGCGGGCGAGTGAACGACGCCTTCACGATTGAGTACGTGGAATTGCCGAACCGGCGGGCTCCAGCCAGGGAATTCGCGAACGCGCTTGATGACAAGGCTGCAGCCCGCATTGATGCTTTCATTGAGCGGCTGCGCACCTACGGCAACCGGATGGAAGGGAAATTCGTTAAGAAGCTGACAGACGAACTTTTCGAGTTGAGGGTCAAACAGTTCGACAGGATTTTCCGGGTTTTGTTCTTCTATCAGCCCGGGAGACTGATCGTGATCACGTCAGGATTTAAGAAGAAGACGGAGCAGACGCCGCCTGCCGAGATCGTGAGGGCGGAACGGCTAAAAAGGCTTTGGTTGAAATACCGAAACCGATATCCGGTTTCTCAGAGGGAAAGAGAAGCGCTGATCAAGGAGTGGGGAATATGAAGAGAGATCGTCACAGCGAGATTGTGGAAAAGCGGTCGCGGAAGAGCGCGACTTACAGGAAAACGTTTGCGAGGACATTGCACCAGATTGATTTGGCGCTGCTGGTCCGGGAGATGCGGGAGGATGCGGGGTTGACGCAGGCCGACCTGGCGAAGGAGGCGGGCACTACACAATCCGTGATTGCGCGGCTCGAAGATGCGGAATACACGGGGCATTCGCTGCCGATGCTGGAACGAATCGCGGTTGCCTGCGGAGTCGGGTTGAAGCTACACGCAGAGAAGAAGCCGAACTTTGAACGCGAAGTGGCGTTGGTTTGAAATTACGCCATCAGGAGCGACTGGCCTCGCCAAGCCGTCTCGATAGCCTGCCCGAAGAGGGGCACGATGCATCGTGCCCCTACCGGAGCCTATGCGCATTCTCGGCCCAACGGTCGGTTTAGTTGGGGCGGAAGTGGGATTCGACCAGAAGGGCCAGAGCGGATTCGAGGGTTAGGCCGGAGGCTACCAGCGGTTGGACCCAGAGGCGGTGGAAGCTTTCGGGGTGGTCTTCGACTTCGGTGAAGAGGTGGTCAAGGGCTTCGAGCTGCCAGCGACGCTCGAGGTCCTCGCGGTTTAAGCGTTCACGAAATTCTTCTACGCGGGTCTTGGACCCTTTGTTGTTCGTCTTGTTGCTCATCTCAATATGCCTTCTATTCTTTGATTCCTCTGGCGGCGTTCTGGATGCGCGGCCAGGTATTATTTTTTAGCAAGTGTGTGGCCAAAGGGGAATGGGGGAAATACGTCTTGGCGTGAATTGATTTCCGCTTCCGGCCCAGCGCGGACCTTTTTGACCTGCGCTGGACACGGGAAGCGAAAGGGGTGAGTTAGGCCGCGATGAAGAGAGTTCTGCCGTCGCGGTTAACGAGGAGCAGAGGATCGCTTCCGGCTTTGCGGACGGCGCTCTGGAACTCAGAGACATTCGTCACGGGTTGATGGTTGACTTCCTGGATTACGTCGCTCTTTTGCAGGCCGGAGTCGGCCATTTTGCTGGCAGGGTCGATGTCGGTAACGACGACGCCCTTGGTCGTTTCGGGAATGCCAAGCTCCCGCGCGGTGCGCGAATTGAGCCCGGCAACTTCTACGCCGTCCAGCGCTTTGCTGCCGCCTTGTTCGTCATTCGAATCGGCTTTGGCGGATTCCGTGGGCATTTCGGCTAGCTTGACCGTGGCGTCGCGTTCCGTGCCGTTGCGGAGCGTCTTGAGCTTGAGCTCGGTGCCGGGTTGCATCATCGAGATGCTCATGCGGAGTTGATTGCTGTCGGTAACGGGCTTGCCGTTGATCTGGAGAATGATGTCGCCGCGTTGAATTCCCGCTTCCTTGGCAGGGCTGTTGGGGGAGACATCGCCGACAACGATTCCTTGCGAGTCTTTTTCGCCAAAGGCTTTGGCCATCGCAGGAGTTACGTCTTGCGGATAGATGCCGAGATAGGCGCGGGTAACGTGGCCGTTTTTCAGTACCTGGTCCATGACTTGGCGAGCCAGGTTGGCCGGGACTGCGAAGCCGATACCTTGGCTGCCGCCGGAACCGTGAGAAATGATGGCGGTGTTGAGACCGACCAGTTCGCCGCGGTCATTGATGAGCGCGCCGCCGGAATTGCCGGGATTGATGGGAGCATCGGTTTGGAGGAAGTCTTCATAGTCCTCGATGCCGAGACCGCCGCGGCCGGTGGCGCTGATGATGCCTTTGGTGACGGTTTGGCCGACGCCGAAAGGATTGCCGATGGCCAGGGCGACGTCTCCTACTTGTACTTTAGAAGAGTCACCGATGGTGATGGGGGTGAGATTCTTGGCGTCGATTTGCAGGACGGCGACGTCGGTTTTTGGATCCGCGCCGATGATGTGGGCTTTGAACTCGCGCTTGTCGGAAAGAGTGACGCGAACGTCCGTGGCGCCATCGATTACGTGGTTGTTGGTCAGGATGTAGCCTTCGGGGCTGACAATTACGCCCGAGCCAAGAGCTTTTTCGCGGGAATCGCGGGGCATGTTGAAGCGGCCGCCGCCGTCATTTCCGTCCTGGCCGAAAAATTGACGAAAGAATGGGTCCATCGGCATACCTTCTTCGGAGCTCATGCGGTTGTGCACGACTTTCGAGGACGAGATGTTGACGACGGAAGGGAGAACTTCCTTGACGAGGGGAGCGTAGCTGCTCTTGCTCGGCCCTTCGCCGGGATCCGCAAGCTTCAGGGTGGCCGGAGGATTCGAAGAGATAGATTTCTCCGTAGTATGGGCCAGGCCCAAGCCTGCCGCGCCCAATACAAAACCAAGTGCGAGAACTGCTGGCTTGGATCTCAGCAGGGACATCAAATAATTCATGTTTCCTCTCTTATTTCCAATGCGATTTGCTGCAACCGACACGTGGGGTGGTTGCTGCTATTCGGATGCACTTATTCAGACGCTATAGGGGAGGGGGTTGATTCTCCCTGGTGGCCGGGATATTGCATGCCGATGATTGAGTAGGAGGAGAGGTGGTCCTAAAGAGCTTCAAAGGGGGTGAACGCAAGGGTCAGATGCGAAGCTTAGGAGATGATGCCTCTACGGACGGCGAAGAGAATGAGTTCGGGAATGCCGCGGAGATTTAGCTTTTCCATGATGTTGGAGCGGTGGGTTTCGACGGTGTAGACGCTGAGGTTTAGAAGGTTGGCGACGTCCTTGTTGGATTTGCCTTCGGCGACGAGTTGAAGGATTTCGCGTTCGCGCGGGGTGAGGAGGTCGTAGGCGTCTTCGGCGCCGCTGCGCTTGAGTTTGCGGACGTAGTCGTCGAGAAGGACTTTGCTTACGGCGGGGCTGAAGAAAGATTTGCCGTCGGCCACGGCGTGAACGGCTTTGATGAGATCGGACTCAGCGGAATCCTTTAGGAGGTAGCCTTTGGCGCCGGCTTTAAGCGCGCGGAGGACGTAGCTTTCATCCGAATGCATGCTGAGCATGACGACGGAGATTTCGGGATTGGCTTGCGTGATTTGAAGAGCGGCTTCGATGCCGTTGAGATTGGGCATGCCGATGTCCATGACGATTACATTGGGCTTCAGGGATTTCGCGAGGGAGACGGTTTCTCGGCCGTCGTTGGCTTCGCCCACAACCGTGAGATCGGGTTGTTGCTCGACGAGGAGACGCAGGCCGCCGCGGATGAGTTTGTGATCGTCGGCTAGAAGGATACGAATTTTTCTCATGGGTGGATCGTCGCTGGCTCAGGGCGAATCCGCTTTATGAAGCGGGAGTTCGGCTTTTACGGTGGCGCCTCTTCCAGGTGCGGATGCAATCGTGAAAGAGCCGCCGAGGCGGCGGACGCGTTCTTCCATGCCGAGGATGCCCATGCCGCGCTGGCGGGCGGGATCGAAGCCGTGGCCGTCATCCGTGATTTCTACGGTGATCTTGTCGGAATTTTGACTGATGGTTACTTTGGCATTTTTGGCGGAGGCGTGCGTGGCGGCGTTGTTAAGGGCTTCCTGCACGACGCGGTAGATGGTGACTTTCGTTTCGTCGCCGAGAGCTTCAGAGACGTTTTCCGAGTGAACTTCGACTTCCATTTCGCTGCGGCGAGAGATCTCGCGGGCTTGCCATTCGAGGGCGGGGACAAGGCCGAGATCGTCGAGCATGGGAGGACGGAGGAGAAGTGCGATGTCCCGGATGGATTTGACGGCGGTTTCGGCAACGGATTTTATCTGGGCGATTTGGGATTGCGTGACGCGGTCTTCGGACGGGACGAGTTTCGAGAGCTGGCCGACTTCGACCAGGAGCGCACCTAGCGACTGGCCAACCTCGTCGTGCAGTTCGCGGGAGATGGCGCGGCGCTCTTCTTCTTGAGCTTCCACGAGGCGGGCGGAAAGGCCTTCGAGTTCGAGGCGGCTGCGGGCGAGCGCATCATAGCGCAGGCGGGCTTGGCGCTCGAGGCGAAGGATATACCAGCCGCAAACGACGGACATCAGGACACCGGCGATTAGAGCGAGAGAGACGAGCCAGACGAGGCGGGATTCGAGCGATTGAAAGCGCGCGGCGACGGCGAGATTTTCGAGGGAGAGTTTGCGTTCGTCCAGCGAGGAGATTTGCGCTGAAAGTTCAAAGATGCGGGTGCGCCAGGGAATGAGCTGCTGGCCGATGAACTGATAGGCGCGCTGCTGGCGAAGATCGGACCGCCAAGCCAGGACTATGGCGCAAGACGTTTCTTCTTCCTGGAGTTGCTGTTGCATTGCTGCGAGGAGGAGTTGTTCATCGGGATCCCGATCGGGGGGGAAATCGAGGAGGGCGGCGCGGGCCGCAGCGATTTGTTTAGTTACTTCGGCGGGATCGGGAGCTGATTCTTGAAGTTGATCCTGGAGCAAGAAGCGCTCGATTTGGTCGTCGTAGACTCGCACGGAAACGACGATGGTGCCGAGAGCGTGATTGCGGGCGGTAAAGCGGCGGCTGACTTCCTGGGAAGCGCGGTCGAGGCGGCGAACAGCGAAGAGTGCGTCTACACCTGCGCCAATCAGGAGGGCGAGAAGCCAGCCGAAAGCAATCAGCAGGAGGCGGCGGATTTTTTTGGAGTGTTCGCTCGATGGCAAGTCGCGGGCGCTGGTCGGTAGAGCGACGGCGTTTGGAGAGGTTGAAGCGAGCACTTACAGAGGATAGAACAAATTTGCATGGGAGGCGATTTTGAACGAAGGATCGGAGCGAGGACCTTGGGAGCCGAAAGGAAAAGATGGGCGATGAGGGCAGAAAACAAGAGGGAGGGGCTAGCCCCTCCCCTACAGCGAGTCGATTTAGGCGACGGTGACGTCCGGGCTTAGGTAAACGTCCTGGATGGTGTTTAGGAGTTGGACGCCTTCGGACATGGGGCGCTGGAAGGCTTTGCGGCCGGAGATCAGGCCGGTGCCGCCGGCGCGTTTGTTGATGACGGCAGTGGTGACGGCTTCTTCGAAATCGTTGGCACCGGAGGCGCCGCCGCTGTTGATGAGGCCGGAGCGGCCCATGAAGCAGTTGGCGACCTGGTAGCGGCAGAGGTCGATGGGATGATCGCTGGCGAGGTCGGTGTAGATACGCTTGTCGAATTTTCCGTAGCTGGAATCACCCATATTGAGGGCCTGGTAGCCGCCGTTATTTTCGGCCATTTTTTGTTTGATGATGTCGGCCTGGATGGTGACGCCGAGATGATTGGCCTGTCCGGTGAGGTCGGCGGAGAGGTGATAGTCCTTGTCCTTCTTGAAGGCACTGTTGCGCAGGTAACACCAGAGGACGGTGGCCATGCCGAGTTCGTGAGCTTCGGCGAAAGCGCGGCTGATTTCGACAACCTGCCGATCGGCCTGGTCGGAACCGAAATAAATGGTTGCGCCGACAGCGGCAGCGCCCATGTTCCAAGCTTCCTGCACCGTGCCGAAGAGGATCTGATCGAATTTGTTGGGGAAAGTGAGCAGTTCGTTGTGGTTGAGCTTTACGATGAAGGGAATCTTGTGCGCATATTTGTGTGTGACGGCGCCGAGAACTCCGAACGTGGAGGCAACGGCGTTGCATTGGCCTTCTATCGCGAGCTTCACGATATTTGCCGCGTCGAAATAGTCAGGATTTTTGGCGAAGCTGGCGCCCGCCGAGTGCTCGATGCCCTGATCGACTGGAAGAATGGAGAGATAGCCCGTGCGGCCGAGGCGCCCGTGGTTGAAGATGCGCTGGAGATTAGTGAGTACGCGGACATTTCGGTTCGATGCGGCGTAGATGCGATCCACAAAATCGGGGCCGGGAAGATGCAGGCGTTCTTTTGCGATTTTAGGTGTTTTGTATCCGAGAAAATATTCGGCTTTTGCGCCAAGGTACGTTTCGATTTTTCCAGTGCTTGCAGTGGTTGCCATGTGAATCTCCTAAGTTATTCGCGAATTGCCCGGGTAAGCATGCTGCCAGCGGCGGTATCCACCAGCCAAAGCAAGCTTCCTTGCGTTGGTTGAATCAACTGAGCCGGCAACTGATCCGGCTCATAAAAGCGTTCGAGGACCGCCGTGAGCGCCGGGGCCTTGTCGGCGCCGGTCACCATGAAGATGACGTTGGCGGCGTTGTTGACGGCTGGGGCGGTTAGCGTGATGCGGTCCATCAGAACTTTTCCCACCCAATTATGCACCGCAATGCGGCGAGTTTCGCGCAGTGCTTTTGTGCCGGGAAAAATCGAGAGCGTGTGTCCCTCGTTGCCCATCCCGAGCAGGACCAGGTCAAAGCGGGGAAATTGTCCCTCTGCCAGTTTGTAATACGTTCGAAGATATTGGTCGTACTCTCTGGCGGCATCTTCTGCCGCGGGGTACTCGCCTTTGATGCGCGTGACTTGCTCGGGTTTCAGTGGAGACTTGGAAAGCATCGATTCGACGGCCATGCGGTAATTGCTGTCGGGGTGGTCCGGGTTTACGTGGCGCTCGTCGCCGAAGAACAGATGCATTTTGTCCCAGGGGACAAGGGAGCGCAGACCTGGATCATTGACGAGCAGACCGTAGAGAAGCTTGGGTGTGGAACCTCCGGCCAGGGCTACGTCGAAGGAGCCCTTTTCTTTTACGGCGGCTGCCGCGATCTCGACAAACTTCTGCGCGCAGCGATTCGCGATGGCCGGTCCATCCGGCAAAATGCGAACTTCGGTGTTGGCTTGATAATCGATCATTCGACCCTGTGCTACCTATTCATGGCTCCGGCGCTCTTTAAGTTTTCAGTTGCCGTGGCGGAACTCTTCGCGTCTTCTTCTTCATCACCGATCCTTCGCCATGCGCGGCCGTCGCGGGCCATAAGTTCGTCGGCTTCCTTTGGTCCCCAAGAGCCTGAAGCGTAATTGGGGAAGCCGCGGGCAGGGAGCGCTTTCCATACGTCAATGACGGGCTCGATGGCGGCCCAGCCGGCTTCGACCATATCGGCGCGCTGGAAGAGAGTGGCGTCGCCCATCATGCAGTCGTAGAGGAGGCGTTCATAGCCGGTACTGTGCGAAGTGCCGAAATCGCGTGCGTAGTCGAAGTCCATGTTGACGAGTCCGAGCTTCATGACGGAGCCAGGAACCTTGGCGGCAAAGCGCCAGGAGATGCCTTCGTCAGGCTGGATGTGGATCACCAGGCGGTTGGTGCGCGGGTCTTTGATGGGAGTTTTTCTAAACAACATGAAAGGCGTTCTGCGAAATTGGATGGCGATTTCCGTCACACGCTTGGCGAGACGCTTTCCCGTGCGGAGATAAAAAGGCACGTCGGCCCAGCGCCAATTATCGATTTTGAGTTTGAGGGCTACGAAAGTTTCGGTATTCGAATCCGGCGAAACGTTGGGTTCGTTGCGATAGGCGGGAACTTTTTGGCCATCTTCCATGCCCTCGCCATATTGTCCGCGAACGCTGTTGTGCAAAACATCCTCGGGAGAGAGAACTTGCAGCGCATGCAGGATTTCAGCTTGTTTGTCGCGGACGGCGTCGGCTTCGAAGGAAATGGGAGGCTCCATGGCCGTGAGCGTGAGGAGCTGGAAAAGGTGGTTCGGAACCATGTCCTTGAGGGCGCCGGCGGTTTCGTAAAACCCGCCGCGATGTTCGACGCCAACGGATTCGGCGGCGGTGATTTGCACGTGATCGATGTAAGTGCGATTCCAGAGCGGCTCGATCATGCTGTTGGCGAAGCGGAAAACCATCAAGTTCTGGACGGTTTCCTTGCCGAGGTAATGGTCGATGCGGAAAATCTGTTTTTCGGTGAGGATTTGCTTCAGTTCCTTGTTCAACTGTTGCGCGGAGGGGAGGTCGTGGCCGAACGGTTTTTCCACGATGACGCGGGTCCACTTGCCATTTTCTTCCTTGGTGAGGCCGATTTCGCCGAGCTTTTGGACGATCAGCGAGAAAAAGTTGAAAGAAACGGCCAGGTAGTGGAAGAGATTGCCCTGCGTGCCGTGCTTTTTATCAGCCTCCACGATTTGATCTTTGAGGCGTTGATACGCAGCCGGGTCCTTGAAATCGCCCTGGACATAGTAGATGCGTTCCAGAAACCACTGCCACAGTTTCGGGTCCACGGAATGCTCTTCGAATTTTGCGATCTCTTCGTTGAGCAAAGCGCGGAAGGATTCCGTGTTCATCTGGTCGAAAGAGAATCCGACGATGGCGAATTGTTCAGAAAGAAGGCCTTCCTGCTTAAGGTTGATGAGTGCAGGGATGAGCTTGCGTTTGGTGAGGTCGCCGCTGGCGCCGAAAATCACCATTACACAGGGAGAGCCGGTGGCAGCGGCATCAGTATGATTCGAGTTCATGCACGTAGTCCTGTCTCAGCTGTTCAACTCGTCGCTGAAGAAATTACTGGCCAGCCTTTTTCTCGAGGTGGCCGCCGAACTGAAAACGCATGGCGGAAAGCACCTTGGCTGCAAAATCATCCTCGCCGCGCGATGTGAACCGCTGAAATAGAGATGCAGTGAGGACGGGTGCGGGTGCAGTAGATTCGATGGCCGCGAGAATAGTCCAGCGGCCTTCGCCGGAATCGGAGACTCGGCCGGAGAAGCGTTCGAGCGTGGGCTGTTCCAAAAGAGAGATGGCGGTCAGGTCCAGTAGCCAGGAGGCGACGACGCTTCCGCGGCGCCAGACCTCGGTGACGTCGGCGAGATTGAAATCGTATTGATAATGCTCGGGATTGCGGAGCGGGGTGGTTTCCGCATCGACCTCGCGACGGGCTTTTCCGGCGTTGGCGTGCTTCAGGATGTTGAGGCCTTCGGCGTAGGCGGCCATCAGGCCGTATTCGATGCCGTTGTGGACCATTTTCACGAAATGGCCGGCGCCGGATGGGCCACAGTGGAGATAGCCCTCCTCGGCGGTGCCGCCAACTTTTTCGCGGCCGGGAGTGCGATCGGCGTTTCCGCGGCCAGGGGCGAGCGTTTTAAAAATGGGATCCAGGTGCTTCACGATGTCGTTCTCGCCGCCGATCATTTGGCAGTAGCCGCGTTCGAGGCCCCAGACGCCGCCGCTGGTGCCGACGTCGCAATAGTGGATGCCTTTTGCGGAAAGTTCTTTGGCGCGACGAATATCGTCAATGTAGTAGGAGTTGCCGCCGTCGATGACGATGTCACCGGATGCGAGCTTGCTGCTTAGATCGTGGAGCGTCGCATCGACGACCGCCGCCGGAACCATAAGCCAGATGGCGCGGGGTTTTTGCAATTTGTTGATGAAATCGTCGAGCGAGTTCGCTCCCGTCGCGCCCTCGCCCGCGAGCTGTTTCACGGAGTCCGCGCTCCGATCGTAAACCACGCAAGTGTGGCCGTTTTTTTGCAGGCGCCGGACCATGTTGGCGCCCATTCTCCCCAGACCGATCATGCCAAGTTGCATTGCGAGTGCTCCTCTGCCTTCGTTTTGTAAGACGTAACCGAATGAAATGTTATGCGAGCGCTTGATTTACGGCATCCGTTAGCGTCGCCAGCCCGGCGGCGACATCTTTTCCGAGATGGACGCGCAAAGCGCGCCTGCCACGCTGCGCGAGCACCGCAAAATCTCCACGGGCCTGCGCTGCTTTCACCACGCCAAAGGTGTACTTCTGCCCGGGCACCAGGATGTCCACGGCGTCGTCGCAAGTGATCTGCAAGAAAACGCCAGTGTTGGGGCCGCCCTTGTAGGCTTGTCCCGTGGAGTGAAGGAAACGCGGTCCAAAGCCCAGGACCGTGGCGACTTTCTTGTTGTCCCGCACGGCGAGGCGTATGGTTTGCAACGCTTCTTCATGCGCCTCGTTCATCGTGATGTATCCCAGTACGCCAAAATAGTCACCAGCTCCGATGCGGGCGAGGTGTTTCTTCAAAAAGTCCGCAAGCGTGGCGCCGCCTTTCAGAGCCGTGGCATTCGTTCGATCGGCGTAGAGCTTGGCGCCGTCGCCCGTAAAGAATGGCGATTCGGGAGGCAGCTTGCCGGTCGATTCGTATTCCGTGGTTAGGTTGCGGGTTTCCACTTTGCTGGCCTCGACGTCGGGCTGATTGAAGGCATTGATACCGATGAGGGAGCCGGCCACGGCCGTTGCAATTTCCCATCGGAAGAGCTCCTGGCCAAGGTTGTAGATGTCGGGTAATACGATGCGGATCACGGGATGGCCGGCCTTTGCCAGGGCATCCACTGCCGCGGATTGCTCCTTGTCGGGATCCGACTCCAGCCGAAGATACGCGAAGACGCGGTCGTCGCCGTAAGTGTCCGGTTTGGCCAGGCGTTCGCGGTCGACGGGAATGATGCCTTTGCCGGATTTTCCGGTGGATTCGGCAAGCAACTGTTCGAGCCAAGCGCCAAGATCAAAAATTCCCGGCGACGTGATGATGGTCATCTTGTCGCGACCCTGATTTGCGGCGATGCCGAGAATGGTTCCCAGAATGACGCCGGGGTTGGTAACGGCATCGGTATCTTCACCGCAGGCATCGACCATCGTTTTGGTGTTCTTCAAGAGCTTTAAGATATCAATGCCCATCACCGCGCCGGGCACCATGCCGAAATTGGAGAGCGCGGAGTAGCGCCCGCCGATGCTCGGCACGCCCATGAAGATTTTGCGGAACTTGTCCTTTTCGGCCACACGCTGCATTTTCGAACTGGGATCGGTAATAGCGATGAAGCGGTTGCCAACTTCTTTTTCGCCTACTTTGGCTTTTACGCGATCGAAAAAGTATTGTTTGTAGATGTTGGGCTCGAGCGTGCTGCCGGATTTGCTGGAAACGATGCAGAGGGTGCTGTTGAGATCCACTATTTCTTCGGTGGCTTTGATTTGGGCGGGATCGGTGGAATCGAGCACATGAAGATCCGGGTAGCCTGCGGCCTTGCCGAAAGTCAGGCGAAGGACTTCCGGACAGAGGCTTGAGCCGCCCATTCCAAGCAGCAAGACGTTTCTGTACCCCGCTTTTTTGATGTCGGCGGCGATCTCCTTCAGCGCGTCCACGTTCTCGATCTGCTGTTCGGTGATATCCAGCCAGCCGAGCCACTTATCTTCGTCCGTACCGGTCCACAGCGAAGCATCCTTTTGCCAGAGCCGTTTTACCTTGCCGCGTTTCTTCCAGTCCTGCAGCGAGGCGTCTACATCACTTTCGAGTTTGTCCGGGAGTGTGTAGGTTTGGCGATTCACGCTCACGCATGCACCCCTGCGCTTTTTCCCGTCGCATCCAGAAGCTGTTTGAACGCATCCGCGAAGAGTTTGACGCCGTCCACGACTAGTTTGTCCGTCACTTCTTTCATGGAAATGCCGGCCTTCGAGAGGTTGTCCATGGTCGTGCGTGCTGCGTTGACGTCTTCCGTCAAACTGTTGCGGAGCTTGCCGTGGTCGCGGAAAGCATCGAACGTTGCTGGAGGAATGGTGTCCACGGTGTCTGCGCCGATCAACTCTTCTACGTAGATGACGTCGCGATACTTTGGGTTCTTCGTGCTGGTGCTGGCCCAGAGCAGCCGCTGCGTTTGCGCGCCTTTGGCCGCCAAAGCATTCCAACGAGCGCCGCTAAAGAGTTCCTGATATTTCTTGTAGGTGAGCTTGGCATTGGCAATGGCGATTTTGCCGTGGAGGCTTTCAAGCAAGGCCTTTTGCGTGGAATCAGAGGCGGTTTTCAGCTTTTCGTCAATCTTACTGTCCACCAGGGTGTCGATGCGACTGACAAAGAAGCTGGCAACGCTGGCGATATGACTGATGTCTTGGCCCTTGGCCGCGCGAGCCTCCAGAGCGGCGAGGAAAGCTTCAGCGACCTTTTCGTAAGCGGACTGCGCGAAAAGCAGCGTAATATTGATGTTGAGGCCGTCTTCGAGCGTCTGGCGAATAGCGGGAATGCCTTCCGGCGTGGCCGGAATTTTAATCATGACATTGGGGCGATCGACGGACTTCCAGAGACGGCGGGCTTCGTCGATAGTTCCCTTGGTGTCATTGGCGAGATAGGGAGAGACTTCGAGGCTGACGTAGCCGTCGCGGCGCTTGGACTCGGCGTAAACGGTTTTGAAGATGTCGCAGGCGTCTTGCACGTCGCGAATGGCGATTTTCTCGAACAGACCTTTTGCGTCGAGTTTTTTTGCGTCGGGAGAGGTCAAGATGTCCGAGTAGACGTTACTGCCCGTGATCGCCTTTTCGAAAATCGCTGGATTGGAAGTCATGCCGCGCAGCCCATCGTTATCGATGTATTTTTTCAGTCCGCCGCCGGTGAGCAGATCTCTGCGAATGTAATCCATCCAGGGGGATTGTCCATAAGCCAGCAGCGCTTTGATGGGATTGGTACCTTGCCCGGTGCCGACGTTTGGGATAGTGGTAGTCGTTGTCATGATCGTTCTCCTCTAGCGTTGAAAACCCGTTGAACGTCTATTGTACTCCTTGGGGTACGGGCGCGCCTGCTACTTGCTCATTGGCAGAAGCCGGCTTGCGCCACTGGGGCTTTAGGAACCCTTGCAGTACTTCGTTTCCAGAGCTTTCACTTTGCCCAGGCGCCGCACATGCCGCTCTTCATTGGAGAATTTCGCGCCCATGAACGCCCGCACCAAATCTTGCGCCAGGGCTACGCCAACGACGCGGGAACCCAGAACAAGGACGTTGATATTGTCGTGCTCGACGCCTTGGTGCGCCGAATAGGTGTCGTGGCACATCCCCGCGCGAATCCCAGGTATCTTGTTGGCGGCTACGCTTGCGCCCACGCCGCTCCCGCAAATCAGGACCCCGCGTTCGGCTTTGCCATCGAGCACGGCGCGGTCGACGGCTTCCGCGAAATCGGGATAGTCGGAGGGGTTTTCATTGAAAGCGCCCACGTCAAGCACGTCGTTGCCCATCGACCTCAACAAATCTCCCATGGCATTCTTTAATTGATAGCCGGCGTGGTCGGAACCGATCACAACTTTCATGCGGTGCTCACTTTCCGAGAACTTCTCTGGCTGCGGCGATAACGTTCTCGACCTCGAAGCCAAATTTCTTTAGCAAATCTTTCAGCGGGGCAGACGCACCGAACGAACGCATGCCGATGATTTTGCCTTTGGAGCCGACATAGCGGTCCCAACCGAAAACGGATTCCATTTCGACGGAAACGCGCGCGGTTACGCTCGACGGCAGCACGCTTTCCTTGTAGGCGGCGTCCTGCTTTTCAAACAGCTCCCAGCTCGGCATGCTGACGACTCGGGCTTTTACGCCCTCGGCTGTCAACTTTTCATAGGCTGCAGCGCAGAGGCCGACTTCGCTTCCGCTGCCGAGCAAGATGACGTCCGGTTTTCCGGCTGCGGCGTCCGCCAGGACGTAGGCCCCCTTGGCCACACCGGACGCGGGAGCATACTTTGTGCGGTCGAACGTGGGCATCGCTTGACGAGTGAAGACGAGCGTTGAGGGGCCGTGCGTATGCTGAATAGCAACCTTGTAGGCTTCGACGACTTCGTTCGCATCGCCCGGCCGGAATACGAGCATGTTGGGCATAGCCCGGTAGGCGGCGAGTTGTTCGACGGGCTGATGCGTCGGCCCGTCTTCGCCGACACCGATGGAGTCATGCGTGAAAATATAGAGACATGGGATTTCCATCAAGGCGCCGAGACGCATACTGGGACGCATGTAGTCGCTGAAATTGAAAAAAGTAGCGCTGAAAGCGCGGAGCCTGGAAAGCGTCATGCCGTTGACGATCGCACCCATGGCGTGTTCGCGCACGCCGAAGTGGACGTTGCGGCCGTGATAAGCGTCAGGGAAAAAATCGCCGGCGCCTTCAAAGGTGAGATTGGTCTTGTTGGACTTAGCCAAATCCGCCGAGCCGCCCATGAGCCATGGAATATTCACCGCCAGCGCGTTCAGCGTTTTGCCAGAACTCTCGCGCGTAGCCATGCCTTTGGGATCGGCGGGGAACGATGGGAGGTTTTTGTCCCAGCCGTCGGGGAGCTTGCCGCTCTGCATGCGGTCCAGTTGATCGGCGAGTAGCGGGAATTGTTTTTTGTACTCGGCGAATTTCGCGTTCCAAGCGGAATGGCCTTCCGCGCCGCGTTTGCCAACGCCGTTCTTGAATTGATCGTACACGCCGTCAGGCACGAGGAACTTTGCATCTTCCGGCCAGCCGTAATTTTTCTTGACCAATTTCACTTCGGCTTCGCCGAGCGGTTCGCCATGTGCTTCGTAACTATCCTGTTTGTGCGGCGAGCCATAGCCGATGTGGCTATCTACGACGATGAGCGTGGGACGATCCTTCGTTTTCAAAAAGGTGTCGTAGCCGCGGGCGAGCATCCCTAGATCGTTGGCGTCGGCGACCCGCGTTACATTCCATCCGTAGCCGATAAAACGGGTCATCACGTCTTCGTTGAAGGACCAGTCTGCGGGGCCATCGAGAGTCACGTGATTGTTATCATAAATCCAGCAGAGATTCGACAATTTCAAATGGCCGGCCAGCGAAGCGGCTTCGCTCGCCACGCCTTCCATGAAGTCGCCGTCTCCGCAAACGGTATATACGTTGAAGTCAAAAATCTCGAAACTAGGCTTGTTGAAATTCGCCGCGAGCCACTTGCTGGCAATGGCCATTCCGACGCTATTGCCTGCGCCTTGTCCGAGCGGTCCGGTGGTGGTTTCGACGCCTGTGGTGAGATGCGATTCGGGATGTCCCGGCGTTTTGCTGCCGATTTGACGGAAGCGCTTGATTTCGTCCATCGAAACGGCGAGCGAGTCCAGGATTTTGCCGTCTTTGGTGGCTTCTTTCACGCCCGCGAGGTGCAGCGTGGCGTACAGAAGCATCGAAGCATGCCCAGCGGAAAGAACGAAGCGGTCGCGATTGGGCCACGTCGGATCAGCGGGATCGTAGCGCAGGTACTGCTGCCAAAGTTCATAGACCACTGGCGCCAAACCCATGGGCGCGCCAGGATGGCCGGAATTTGCTTGTTGCACGGCGTCGATCGCCAGAGTGCGGATCGTGTTGATGCTCAGCTGGTTCATGTCTAGCTGACTCTTCGGCTGGCTCACATTGGCTCCTGAGGCGGGCAAAAAAGTTTCCCGCTGACCTCTCTCGCAAAATTTGATGCACCGGGATACAAAACGGATTAATTGTTTTTACGCCAAAAGAAAGCAGGCGCCCGTTCGCGCGTTGAATAGTCGTTTGAGAACTCTTGCGCGATCGCGCTTCGTCCTCCTCAGTGGCGGGCGGCCATCCAGGGAGAGAAAGAAAAATTACCGCGCCCCCCCGCAGGTTGTCAATCAGGTTACAAAGCATTCATACTGCGCGGCGCGTTCCGCTGCAGTCCTGGTGCGCCTCAAGCGCATAGGCCTCAACATTGAGCGCGCGGTCCATACATGCTACTTTTTGTATCTGCCCTGCCCGGGTGGCGGAATGGCAGACGCTGAGGACTTAAAATCCTCCGGGGATTTTTCCTCATGTGGGTTCGACTCCCACCCCGGGCACCATTGTTTGCATTTCATTTTCGATG
>Ga0210395_10000463_pt1 | contig 32193 bp, 23 predicted proteins | sample IncBWH4OmetaG_FD_150861 | JGI IMG/M metagenome (GOLD analysis project Ga0210395, IMG submission 150861) | Forest soil microbial communities from Barre Woods Harvard Forest LTER site, Petersham, Massachusetts, United States - Inc-BW-H-4-O ... | reverse complement strand
CGGCTTGCGCCAACGACCAGCTTCCGGCCAACAGCGAGGCAGAAAAGGGCGCCGCCACGGACCGGCCTGGCCCGCCGATCGGGCCGCCGGCGGCCATCGAGGGGTTCCGCCAGGCGCGTTTCGGGATGAGCGAAGAGCAGGTCCGCGGGGCGATCCGCGGTGATTTCCCGGTGGCGGCTGCGAGCCTTACCGGCGCTGTCAATCCGTCCGAGAAGACAACCATCCTCTCCCTGATCGTACCTGATTTGCTGCCGCATACCGGCAAAGCCCATATTTCCTATATCTTCGGGTATCACTCGAAAAAGTTGATCCAGGTCAATATTTTGTGGTCGAGCGACCGCAACCCGGCCGCTGACGAGACCATCGTCGGCGCCGCGAACTCGTTGCGGGACTACTTCGCCTCGGAGGCGTTTCGCCCGGACAGCGTTGTCGTCAATCATCAGCTTGCCGCCAACTCGATCTTGGTGTTTCGCGGCAGCGACGACCAGAAAAGGACCGTTCTGATGGTGCTGAGCGGGGCCGCAGCGGCCCGCTCGGAGACCAAGACGGCGTCGCGGCCGTCACCGCTGACCCTCGAACTGTCGTATATCGAGGATGCCGCGCACCCCGACGTGTTCAGGATCGGCAAGGGCCAGTTCTAAGCACCGCCTGACGGCCGGGCGTCATCGATGGGACGAGCGCAATCACTATCATACATCAACCACGATTCGGCCGATCGGACGCGCCTGGCACGAGAGAATATGGCCGTCCTTTTCGTCGTCGGGAGTTAGGCCATTGGTGCAGTCCTGCTCGACCGAGCCTTCGAGAAGCGTGACCTTACAGGTGCCGCACTGTCCGGCGCGGCAAGAGTAGGCCACCGACAACCCTTGGGCGAGAGCAAGGTCGAGGATGTAATCGGAGCCCGTGCAATCAACTTCAATCTTGCTCGCCGAAAACAATACCTTCGCGATTTTACTCGCCTGCGCCTCCGCCGCGCCGGGGTCGCGCCGCGGCACGCCGCCAAATATCTCCTGATGAAACCGCGTCATGTCGAAGCCCATCTGCTCGAGCATGCCGCGGCTGGCGTCCATGAACGGGAGCGGTCCGCAGAGATAGACGCTGCGGCTCTTCAGGTCCGGAACCAACTGGGTCAAAAGCTCCGGCGAGATCCGCCCCGTCGGACCGGTCCAGCTGCTCCCCTCGCCGGCTTGGCTGCAGACGAATTGGCAGCGAAAGCCGGGCAGGTGCCGCTCCATCAGCTGCAGCTCGTGCGCGAAGATCAAATCGTCCGGCGATCGTGCGAAATGGAGGAATTGGATGTCCGCGTCGGGCGTCGTGTCGGACAGCCAACGCGACATCGACATGACCGGCGTAATGCCGCTGCCGCCTGAGATGAAGAGGTAGGGCCCAGCGTCCTCGGGGACGCAGCTGAAGGTCCCGTTCGGCCCATCGAGGAAGAGCGCGTCGCCGGCGTGGAGATTGTCGTGCAGCCAGTTCGAGATCTGACCCTGCTCGACGCGCTTTACGGTCACCGAAATGGCGTGCGGCCGGGAGGGGCTCGCCGAAACGGTGTAGCTTCGCCGGACAATCTTGCCGTCGATCGGCACCTCGAGGGTGACAAACTGACCAGGATAATAGCGAAACAGCTTTGGCGGGTCGGCGACAAAGCGAAAGGTTTTTACGTCGCGGGTCTCGTCGATCACCTGGACGCAGCGGACCGGCAGCTTGCCGCGCCGGCAGAACATTTCGTCGCCAAGATCGCCCGTCAGCAGTGAACACAGATTGGGTGCCGTCGGCTTGGTCTCAGCCGGTTTTGTCTTGGCTTGGACGGCAGCTCGCGCCGACGGGCGCTTTATCAGCTCGACGAGGTCGTCGAAGGCGGCTTTCGCATCGCTGTCTCCTTGAAACAGCCCGGAACCCGCGCGCGCGGCCTTCAGAAGCTCGCGCGAAAATTGAACGAGGTCGTGCTCGATATCGGGACGCTCGTCCGGCGCGAGCGAGCCGAGGATCGTGTCCAGGGATGCGGCGACCTGATCGACGCCGGCGCGGAGCTCTCCCGCCGTGTATTGCTTCCACAATTCGGCCTTCTCGGCCTCGGTGTTGGCGAGCGAGCGCTGAAGCAGCGGCGAATGGCACCAGTTGCGTGAGGCGAGCAGTTCGTCGAACCGCTCCATTTCGCGCGCGGTCATTTTGCCGTCGCCGTCGGCGAGGCGCAGGAACATCATCATCGGCAGCTCGACGACGACCCTCGACTTTTCGGTAAGACGAACCGGCATTGTAAACCTCTACTGAGCGGCGGCGCGTACCTCGACAGCGGCGCGTCTCGGAGGGAGGACCGTCGCGGGGCGTGCGGTGAGGAGATAGCTGGAAACGACGCCGAGGATGGCGCGCGCGGCGTGGAGATCGCGGCTGAGAAGCTCGTCAACGACATCGCGCGGGATAGCGATAACCTCGGCGGTCGGGCTGATGACCTCGATCGAGGCGGTGCGCGGGACACCGGTTATGACGCCGAGTTCGCCGAATACCGCACCGGGCTTGCCGCGGCGGAATACGACGCGCCCCTGTTCGCCCTCGATCCAAGCCTCGGTCTCGCCGCGCACCAGCACGAACATCGAATCGGAGCTTTCGCCGAACCGGCAAATCTGGTCGCCGGCGCCGAAGCTGACAAGCGCCGATTGCCGGGCTATCTGGGCAAGGGTGTCGAGATCGAGTCCGGCAAACACCTCGACGGCGAGGAGTTCCGCCATGACGACGATCGTGTCGGAGCGCACACGGAGCGTGACCGCGGCGAGCGCGTCCTCGACCACCGGAGAGGGCGTCTCGAGGCGCGCCTGGAGCTCGGCGGCGGCCCGTTCAGCAGTGGCGGGCTTGGTGGCGGCGAGCGCCGAAATTGCGAGAGAGGCAACCACCGGATCGCGATCGCCGATAAGCCCGCTGAAGACTTCGTCGGGTGGTTTTGACGCCTCTATGATGTCGAGATAGGACCACAACACCGGATCGGATGTCATCCGCAGCAGCGCGTCGCGGATCGCCTCGGGAGCGGCTTCGATCGCCTCGGCGGTGATCGCGCCGACCTCTTTGCCCGCCAACACATATAGCGATTGCGCAAACGAGCGCGCGACTTGCCGGTCGCCGATCGATGCAATGACGCTGACCAGTTCGGGGATCAGCGCTTTCTGCTTCAACAGCAAGGCATGGCGGATCAGGAGCCCTTCCGGCCGCGAATCGAAAACCAGGGAGAGCCTGCCAATTTCGAGTTCGCGAAGCTTTTCCAATAGGCTCTGGGCGCTCGTGATGACATGTGTCTCGTCTGCGCCGATCTCGCCGATGATGCGCGCGTGATCCTCCTCGGAAATCCCGAAAAACGTGCGAACCGGTCCGATCGCATCCAGCGCTGGGGCGCTCGCGAGATACCTCGCGGGCGTGACGCCGGCGGGGCACTCCCGATGGACGAGATCGGCGAGGAACTTCCGATAGTTCTCGCGCCGAACCTGAAGTTCGACCGATCCACGAGCCTCGGGATCAAGCAAACCCGGATCCTGGACGCCGAGCGCGTCGGTGATCGCATGATGGTCGGCATCGGTAAGCCCGAGTTGCTCGCGGACGTCGCTCAGCAGCTTGAGGCTCTCGGCCGATTCGGTGTGGCCGCTTTCGAGCGCCTCGCTCAGAATCGCGCGGTAGGCTTCGCGCTTCTGGGCGACGGAGAAATTGGGCAGCGTCTTGGCCAGGACATAGACTTCATCGGCCGAGAGCTGGTCGATCGGGCGGCCTTCGAGCATGTCTTCCGAGCGGAAGCCCATGCGCACCAGCTGATCGCGGAGACTGCGCGCCACTCGTTCCCGGCTGTAGAGGTCGGCATCGCGCGCGAGCGAGCGGACCAGCCACGTTACCGATGCGAAGACGAGCACCACGTCGATGAGTTTGATCGCCCAGGGCGGCATCAACAGGATGTTGGGCCGGCCGGCGAATACATAGAAAAGGTTGAAGGTCAAGAACGCGCAGACCGTCAGCATCTGGTGCCGCAGCCTCGCCTTGCTGAGGGCGTTGCCGCGCAAGGCGGCAAGGCGGGCATATCCGCGTTCGATCAGCACCCACAGCCAATAGGCGATCGCAATACAGACGGCAAAGTAGAGCGGAGCGGCGAGGATCTTCGGGATCGGGACGGCGACACCGCCGTAATAGAACCCGGGGCTCATCAACTTGCCCATCTGCCCGCTCTCGTGGGTCCAGGCACCGCTCATGTAATAGTCCCAGCCGCCCGAATACACGAGATAGTAGGTATAAAACGCGAACACGAGACCGAAGAAGCCGTAGTACATAAACCGCTTTTGATTCGATTCGAGGGTTCGCCAATAGGAATTTTCGAGATCGATGTCGGGGCAGTTGGTGGTGCAGCCGACGCAGATGCTCTGGTCGCCGTTCGGTCCTGGCGTGCGGCACATCGATTGGCCGACGGGGGTCGCAGCGAGGTGCGCCTTCGAATCCAACAGGCCGCCGGGACCGGTGTAGATGTCCTGGATCACCGAGATCGGGCAGAGATAGTTGCACCAGGTCTTGCCGCCGTAGATCAGGCCAATCACTAGGGCAAAGCCGAGGATGAAGGCAAAAATTCCGACGAGCGCGATCCGATCAGCGTTGACGAACAGGATGCGCGCGCAGACCCCGAGGGAAAGAAAGCCGAACTGGAAATAGTAATGGTTGCGGCGCAACCATGCCTCAGGCAGCAGGGCGAGCACGCGATCGACGCGGCCCGAGCGGCGGTTCAGCACCTTGATCTTGCGTTGCCAGCCCAGCATGTGCGGGATCTGGCTGAAATGGGAGAGAGGACAGACCCGCCGCCACGTCTCGTGGCCGAACACCATCAAGAAGAGAGGGACGAGGGGGAGCACCATCGTCCAGAACATCCGGTTTGCCATCGAGTACGGCGCGGCCGGGAGCGGCGTCCCTTGGACCATGACCGGCGCGGAGCGCAGATGAAACGGGCTTGCCATGTTGTCCGGCATCGTCAGCCGGGGCGTCAAGGGATCCCAAAAAAGCGAAACGATCAGGACGAACCAGGCGAGCAAGAGCCCGACCCGCACGTATCTCATCTTTCGCTCGGAGGTCCGCGAGATCATGGTGAGGGCACTCTCATTTCCGCACGAAACTCACCAGGGAAAAAATCCGCCGCTCCGACCTATGACGGCGGTTGGACGAATGCTAACACGATCGAGGGAGGGTGAGTATGGGGAACCCGGGCATATCGCGTCGGCGCAACTCTACGGTGAACCAGACCAAGCCGTATCGAGTGTGAGCCGGCTCACGCAGCAGAAGAGGCGGCGGCGAATCGACGAGGGCAGCGGCAGCGCCGAGGCGCCGACCCCGGCCCATCGACGGGGCGCAACCGCCGAGCCGCAGTCGCAATTCCGCCGCAAATTTATCTTAGATTCACCAAAATGATCCGTTGCGCAAGGTTTATCGCGCGACTACCATCGACGGAAAATCACTAGAGCATGCAGTATTCGAAAGACCGCCACGAGAACCGTGAACAGCCGCGTGAACCTTGTCAATCGTTGTCCGGGGAGGGGGGTATGCGCACATTTTCGATCCTACTAATCGCGGCCACGGCGATTGGGTTCCTCACATTGCCGGCGTCGGCCGAGCTGGGGTCCAACAACCCGACCGATGGCCAGCTGCTGACGCAACGCGAACAGGAAGCGGGGTGCACCATCCCGACCACGGGGCCGCCGATCTGCCCGTCAGGGTCGACGAATGTCTTCAATTCGGGAAGCTTTGACATCGCGGTCCCGCCGGCCGGAACGACGTTCGAGCCGGCAAAGCGCGTTCCGCGCGGCGTGTTCGGCGAGGTCGGCAGGTTCATGCTGCAGAATGGGCTGACCGAGGACGCCCTCGACGCGCTGGTCTATCCCGACGCCAAGACCAGCGAAAAGAATGCGATGGTCGAGGGTCTGCAGTTCTTCACAATGTTCCACACGGCGTCCCAAGGATTGGGGCCGATCAACAACCAGCCGGCCTGCCTCGGCTGTCACTTGAACGCGGCTGAAGCGGTCAGGAGCCCCGGGCTGTTGCAAGGTCAAGTAAATCAGGCGTGCCTGTTGACACTATCCAACTGCACAAACGCAGCAAACGTATCCAATGTCACGCGCGCCGGGCGCTCGACCCCGACGAACTTTGAGTATACGTCGCTCGACCCAACCACCGGAGGAGGTGTTGCCCCCGATAACTTCGATGCCTTGAACAATACCGGCAGAACCGCCGCGTTCACCACTTTTGGCGATTTCGATCCAAACCATGCCGATGCTTCGAGCAACCCCGACGGCATCGGTTTCTTCGACCCGCTCGATGGCGAGACCGCGAATATCGTGACCGGGCTGACAGCCCAGCCGTTTGGCGGGTTCGTACAGCATCATCGGCCTGCGGTCGATGCCTGTTATCCCAAGCCCTTGCCGCCCGTCTCATTCGATACGAACCTGACGGGACCGAGCCCGCAATTCCGCCGCACGGTCGGGCAGCGTGCCGGACCGCCCTATATCGGACGCGGGTTGATGGAGGCGGTGCCGACCGCCGATATCACGGCGAACACTGATCCGACGGTCGAAAACGGCTCTTCCAAGCTCGGGGATTTTACCGGGCTGCTCGGCTGCCCCAGCGCGGGCTGTATCGCGGGCAAAGCCAATATGATACCGCGTAACTTCACAGTACATACCGCGTCAACCGATCTGCAGAACGGCACCGTGACCGGCTTTGTCGGCGGGATCGGACGTTTCGGCTTGCGCGCGAACGGTGTCGAAATCATGCAGTTCATCGTCGGCGGGCTGCAAGGTGAGCTGTCGTTCACCAGCCTGTTCAATGGCGCCGAAATTGATTTCCCGACCCTTTTCCCGGGAGGGACAAGCAAAACCACAGAACCGTTGGAGTGTGCGATAGCGCTCTCAGAGACCTTTGATCAGCCGGCAAGCGTTCTGCCACCGCCCCTGGTGCCGCTGCCGGTCAATCTCGACACGCTCGAGGCGCATCTCTCCACGCCGTTCAGCGTTCGCGATCTGCTGCGCAATACCGCGCCACCGGAGTTTGGTGAGGCGCTACTCGATGTGCTGGGCACAGCCAGGAAGGGTAACTCGTGGCTGCAACAGGTGTCGTGGCAGCCGGATAGCGAGGAGGCAAAGGTCAAGCGCGGGGCGGAGCTTTTTGGTATCGATTTGGTCGCGTTCGCCGACCGCACGGTCGGCGGGCGGATGCCGGCCGGCGGCGACGGCCGCGACGACAACGCGATCAACCAGGCCAATCGAGAGTTGAATTGTGCAGGCTGCCACACGCCGATCCAGATGACGGGGCAGTCGCCGGCTGATGTCGGCGCCGAGCATTTGAGCTTCAAATGGGCGCCGATCTTCTCGGACCTTCTGATCCATCACATGCCCGTGATCGACGCTGAGCGGTTTGTGGAGTCGCCCGGCAACCTGCCACGCGATCCGCTGGTGATTCGTCGCCTAGCCGCAAATTTCCGCTCCTTCGACACCTTCGATCTGCAGCGCAACTTCGCCGACGACACCTTCTCGAATTTGAAGGCATCTGCCGAGGGTTCAGAGTTCCGCACCGCGCCTTTGATGGGAATCGGCAGAATAGGCCCGCCGTTTCTGCACGACGCCCGGATTTACCTGAGCGAGTACACGGTCAACGGCGACGCATCGGTCACAGGCAACGCGCCCGCCGGCACGGTGACAACAAACAGCGCAGAAACCAACGCGCCGCTTGTCGTGAACAGCCCTGACAGCGCCCTTCTGGCGGCGATCGAGCTTCACGATCTGCCGGCCCCGGACGACAAAAATACGCCCCATATTGCGGGCGCGGGCTGCCCGGTGCCGCCAAAAGGGGAACCGAGCAATATCGATTACGGCTCGTCGCCGGCGGACGTGATCTGCCCGCCCTATAGCAGTGCGACCTCGCAGGCCAACCGCAGCGACGCCGCCGAGGTCATCTACCGATTCCGCCATTTGACCCCGTACGACCAGCAGGCGGTAATCGAGTTCCTGAAACAGCTGTGAGATAAGCCGGTTGGGCCAACCTCGCCCGCCTAGCCTGATGGTCATCCCCGCGAAAGCGGGGACCCAGGGGGCCGAGGCTGCGGCGCTTGCCTACGACCCTGCCATGGGCGTGACCAACACATCCATGTCTCAAACAACATTTCGGGTCGGGCTCTTGATCAGTTGACAACACCTGCACCCGGCTGCACACACCCGCCGTAAATAAATCGCCAGTACAGTCGAAGGTGCGCATCGAGAGGGAGGGGAGCAAATGGCTCGCAGTATGACCAAATTATTGATGTGCGCTCTATTTTGCTGGTTACCCGCGGCGGCGGCGTGGGCAGACGGGGCGGTCTATGCAATGACCAATGCCCTAAACAAAGACGGGGGAAACCAGATCCTGGTTTTTCATCGCGCCGGCGACGGATCGCTGACCCTGATGCAGAAGATTGCGACCGGCGGCGGCGGCAGCGGCCTACAGCTTTCGCCGCCAGACTCGCTGGGGTCGTTGGGCGCCCTGATGTTGGACGAGGAGCATCATCGGCTGTTCGCCGTCAACACCGAAACCCTCGCCGCAAATAGCCACGACTGCCAGGAAGGCACGATAACCTCATTTCTTGTCGCTCGCGATGGCAGCTTGACCGTCGCGGACAGGGTTATGTCCGGCGGCTTATTTCCCAACAGTCTGACTGTAAAAAGCACAAAAGACGCAGCGATCCTCTACGTACTCAATGCAGGCGGTCCGGGCCTCAGTCCGGCGTGCGGCACGGGCCCGAATATTACCGGCTTCAGCGTGGATAGAGCGGGCCGCCTGGGCTCCCTTGCTCGCTACTCCATGTCGGCAATAAATCCGGGCCCCACCACCGGTACCGGGTCCGGTGTGAACTGCCCGCCCGGAGAGTTTTCTCCGACAGCGAGTTTTTACTGCGGCTTGAACCCGCCGGCGTTTGTGCGCTCGCCGGCCCAGGTCGGGTTCACGCCCGACGGCGATCAGCTAATTGTGACGGTCAAAGGGACCAACTCGATCTATGTCTTTCCGGTCGGCCAACACGGGACGATCGGCAGCCCCACGGTAACGCAGGCCCTCGGGCCGGCGCTTCCCACCTATTTCGGCTTCGCCTTCGATCGGCACGAGCACCTGATCCTGACCGAGCCGTTCGGTTCCAGCACCAGCATCCCGGCGCCGAACGCGGGTGCGGTATCGTCGTTCGCGATCAAAGAGGCGGGCAGCAAGGCCGGTACCCTCCGCCAGATCAGCGCGAGCATTGGAGATGGAGGGACTGCGGCTTGCTGGGTCGCGCTCGATCCAATAAAGGGCCGCTACGCCTATGTTTCCAATAATTTGAGCAATACCCTCTCAAGTTACTCGGTTGCCGCGAACGGAAAGCTGACGCTGCTCGCGGCGAACGCCGCGGCCGCTAACGGGCCCAACGATTTGGCGGCTGTCGGCGAACGGGGTACCAGCTTCCTCTATGTGCTCGACGCCAGTGATGGCACGGTCGCCGCCTTTCAGATCAACCCACGGGACGGCTCCCTGATCTCGCTCCCGGCAGTCGGTGGCCTGCCCAGCGCCGGCGCCGCAGGCCTTGCCGCTTATTAGGCGGGCGGCTCCCGGCGGCGATGGCGGATCCTCCGGCCGTTTTGTCAGATGGGTCGGAGACTGCCGGCCTTGTTGCTCACGATATCGAACCGGGGGTGAGGCCAGCAATTTGGCGCGCATCCCACCCCGGTTGCGGTGGCCGCGGCCACAGAACCGTAACACCATTGCGCTAAAAAAGGACTGGTCATTACCCCTATTGATTGATAGCCTTCCTCAACCTCATGCTGGGGGCTGGGGGCTGGGGATATGGGGATCAACTCTCGTAGGCGGGGTCTCAAACGCAGCGCGTTGATTGCTGTCTGCGCCGCTGTAGTACCTGTAGCCGTCCAGGCGCAGGAGGCTCCCGACGCTCGGATCGACAAGATCGAACGCCAGATTCTGAATCTGCAAAGCGAGTTGCAGCAGCTCAAAGGCGAGCTTGGCGAGGCCAGGCACCAGCTCCGCCAATCGCGAAGCGAGGCGCAACGCTCGAAGGACGAGGCTCTGCAGGCTCGGCAGGCGGCTCAGCAAGCACAACAGAACGCCGCGATCGCCCAATCTCAAGCGACGCAAGCCGCGGTCAAAGCGACGGCGGTTGCCGCAGCGCCGCAGGCCGTGCTGCCGGCGCCCGCGCCAGCTCCATCGGCGGCCATCGTCACGATGCCGAATGGGCGGCCGACCATCACCTCGTCTGATGGCCGCGCGTCGTTTGCCATCGGTATGCAGGTTCAGTTCGACATGGGCGGCTACTTCCAGAGCCCATATCCTTCGACGCAATACCCGAACCTCAACAACGGGGTCAATTTGCGCCGCGGCCGAATATACTTTGTCGGAAAATACGACGATTTCGTCCTCAATTTTACCCCGGACTTTGGCGGCGTACCCGACGGGAGCACGACCAGCCAGTATATATTTGCAGCCAACCTTCAATATGTCGGCGTCAAACCGGTCACCTTTACACTCGGGTACTTCACGCCGTGGTACACATTGTATGATTCGCAGAGCACAAACGATTTCCTGTTCATGGAACGGCCGGACATCATCGATATCTCTCGCAATCTCGCGGCGGGGGACGCGCGCGCTTCGGTCGGCGCCGCCGCCGCCTGGGATCAGCTGTTTATCTCCTCGTATCTCACCGGCGCCCAATATGGCGCGCAAAAGACCACTCTTCAAAATGGCGAGCAGCTCGGGTTCGTCGGGCGCCTCGCGGGACGCCCCTATTATGACAAGGATTGGAACATCGTCTTGAACCTCTCGGGCGAGGACGTGTTCCACCCGAACATCAACACCAGCGGCACACCCTTTGTAAGCCAGGAAACGCTGACCTTCCAAGACCGTCCCGAACTTAACATCGATGAGAACAACCTGATCACGACCGGCGCGCTGTCGGCCTCGGGCGCGAACTCCTTTGGCGGTGGGACCGGGATCAGCTGGCGGAATTTTCTGGTGCAGGGCGAATATTATCAGATCAACGTCGATCAATTGGTGGCGCCGAACAAGTTCAATCCTGTACTCGGCTTCAACGGCGGTTATGTCGAGACCGGCTGGGTCATTACCGGGGAGCCGATCCGCTACAATGTCGGGGCGGCGGCATTCCAAAGACCCGAGGTCGCCAACCCGTTCAGTATCCACGGTGGCGGCCTTGGCGCATGGGAACTCGCGGCGCGCTACAGCGTCACCAATCTAACCAGCAATACCATACCAGGGGTCGCACAGAGCGTTACCGGCGGCGTCAACGGTGGCTTTCAACAGATTGCGGCCCTAGGGCTTAGCTGGTACCCGAACGACTGGATTCGGCTGTACCTACAAGGCCAATACGTCAACGTCGATCGGCTGAATGCCGCAGGTACCTCGCAAATCGGCCAGCATTTCTTTACTTTGGCCGGTCGGTTCCAAGTCGCCTTCTGACATCGCGCCCGCCGTCGCGGAAACCAGCCATAACGCCGGCCTTGGAGTTCACGTCGCTCGAGGCGGCCAGTGCTGTTTCTATAACGATTACCGTAACCGAAGGTTATGCGTCGCGCACGGCGAATCGGGGTTATCGAGCCCAACCGCGGGCCCCCCAGCCCAGCGATGTTTAAGCGCGAGAGGTAGGCGGCCTGAAGGGCGTGCGTCATCGGGTTGCCACCAGCCCGCAAACCGCGAGGTCGCGCCACGCCGCATTGCCGGCCTCCGCGATCGCGCGGGGGCTGTCGGCAAAGGCGATCAAGACCAGGCTGGATCTGGCGAAGGCGGAGACCGATAGCGGCATCCGCCATTTCGTGACAAGCTTTGCCGACCTTTTCGGCGTCTTGCGCGCAAAGTTGGTGCCGGCTGGGGCGATCGGGCAGATGGAGCGCGAGGGTGCTGCGTTCGCGGGTTTTGCGACATAGCTCGACCTCACTCGGGCCGACCCCGACATGTTCGCGATGCCGGATCCGGCAAGCTTGATCCAGATCTCCTGGAAGCCCGAGATTGTACGGATTGCCGCCGATCGTTATTTGCACGGCAAGCCGGTAGAACAGGCGCCGCGCCAGGTGCTGAAGCGCCAGCTTGCCGCAGCTGAGGCGGCGGGCTATCGGTCACACCTCCCCCGGTTCGACCCCCGCGCTTGGGATTTGCGTGAGCCGACACAAGCTTTCAGCCGGACATTGTCGCAGCCGCATACCGTGATAGCGGCGATTTCACTGACCTGCTCGACAAGGGTCAGGCAGCGCGGCCTCTGCGGGCCTGCCGAATCTCAGGCCGCACGTGAACGCGGGCGCTGTCACCGCCGACTTCGAACAGCGCAAAACGGACCGCATCCTTGCAGGTGAGGAAGGTGCCGCCGGCGAGGCCGCCGCGGTCGCGCGCGATCCAGCAGCCTTCCCGACTGCGTTTGATGTCGAAATGGTAGGGCGTATCGACAGCTTGAGGAAAAAAAGCGGTCATTATGATAACGGTGTCTGTTCCAGGACACCCGCATAAAAGGTCTTGCCCCAATAAAATTTCGAGCGCGATCTTGTCTGGTGCGAATAAAGATGCCGTAAGTGATCACCATAGACTAGGCGCCGAGCCACGCCAGGAAGCTGGCTTGCATAAAAGCATTTTCATCGGCTCATGCGGTCGTCCATGGCACTGATCCGTTCGACAATGCGCTGGGTAGGTCTCTGAGCCTGCGGTCTGTCTCGATGCGCACGACCTGGCTGAGGACGAGCGCCTGGGTGGGGTCGATCTCGAGAGCGACGATTGCATAACGCGGCGCCATTGTGACGAGCCGGTGCAGCCAAAGCGGAATGCGAAGCCCCACGAAGCCCTGCATGCAACAGTGGCCACCGTTTCGTGCTCGCGGTCAATAACGCCCGCCGCCGCGCCCCGACTTTACAAAATTTTACCCGGTTTCACTTGCCGCGGCGCGTTGTCCGTCGTTGGCTCCTCCGGGAATCCGCCAGTCCGGCGACTTCCTGAGTGGTGAACCCTGCTGGTTTGAATACAGCGTGGTGTCTGGCCGGATCCGCCTCAGCCTGATGCCTGATGTTCCATATCGCGCCATTTAGCCCGATCTCACGGAGCAGACATGAGCGAGCAACCTCCCCTCCCTTCTCCTCCCGCCGATCTTCCGGATCGCGAGTTGGCCGAAAAGCCGGTGTTCGCGCCGTACAATGCGCCAGCCGGCGGCTGGGGAGCATTGCACGCGACTGCAAGGGCGCTGCGCGAGCAGAGCGTCGAACTCAAAGGCTCGAGGGCACTGCTGTCGCTGAACCAGCCGGAAGGCTTTGATTGCCCCGGTTGCGCCTGGCCCGATCCGCGGCATACGAGCTCCTTCGAGTTTTGCGAGAATGGCGCCAAGGCGGTCACCTGGGAGCTGACCAAGCGTCGTGTGACGCGCGAATTCTTTGCAACCCACACTGTCGGTCAGCTGGAGCAGGAAAGTGACTATTGGCTGGAGGAGCAGGGGCGTCTGACCGAGCCGATGCGCTACGATCCCGCGACCGACCATTATGTGCCGGTCGATTGGACCAAGGCGTTCGCACTGATCGGCCGCGAGCTCAACGCTCTCAACGACCCGAACGAGGCCGAGTTCTACACCTCGGGACGCACCTCGAACGAAGCGGCGTTCATGTATCAGTTGTTCGTACGCCGCTTTGGCACGAACAATTTTCCCGATTGCTCGAATATGTGCCACGAGGCGACCAGCGTCGGTCTTCCCGAGAGCATCGGCATCGGCAAGGGAACCGTGCTGCTCGACGACTTCGCCAATGCCGAGGCGATCTTCATCCTCGGTCAGAACCCGGGCACCAACAGCCCGCGGATGCTGACCGAGTTGCACAGGGCGTCGCGCCGCAACGTTCCGATCGTCGTGTTCAACCCCCTGCGCGAGCGCGCGCTCGAGCGATTTGCCGCACCCCAGGACCCGGTCGAGATGGCGACGCTTGGCGAGACGAGGATCGCCAGCGAGTATTGCCAGGTCCGCATCGGCGGCGACGTCGCAGCGCTCAAAGGCGTGATGAAACTGGTTCTTGAGGCGCATGACGAGGCGCTTCGCATTGGCAAGGAGTCAGTACTCGATCTCGATTTCATAGCGAACCATACGCATGGCTTTGAGGCGTTCGCCGATGATCTCCGCCTGACGAACCGGGAAGACATATTGCGCGTCTGCGGCCTGCCGCGCGACCAGCTGGAGCGCGTGGCGGCCGTCTACATGCGGGCACGCGCTGTCATTGTCGTCTACGGCATGGGGATCACCCAACATCGGCTCGGCACCGAAAACGTACGCCAGATGGTGAATTTGTTGCTGCTGCGCGGTAATTTCGGCAAGGCCGGGGCCGGGATCTGCCCGGTGCGCGGCCATTCGAACGTGCAAGGCGATCGCACGATGGGCGTCGACGAGAAGCCCAAGCCGGCATTACTCAACCAACTCAGACATGTGTTCGGCTTCGAGCCGCCCCGGGCTCGCGGGCACAATGTCGTCAACGCCGTACGGGCGATGGTAGACGGCCGCGCCAAGGCATTCTTCGGGCTCGGCGGCAATTTCGTCAGAGCCGTCCCGGACTGGACCGTGGCCGAGGCGGCGATGCGCCGCTTGCGGCTTACCGTCGCCGTCAGCACCAAGCTCAACCGCGGCCATCTGGTTCATGGCGAAGAGGCGCTGATCCTTCCCTGTCTGGCGCGCAGCGATATCGACATACAGGCGGGCGGACGCCAGTCGGTCACGGTCGAAGACAGCATGTCGATGGTCCATGCATCATCGGGGCTCGTCGAACCGCCGAGCGAGCATCTGAAGTCGGAGGTCGCCATCGTCTGCGGCATGGCGAAAGCTACCTTGCCCGATTGCGGCATCGACTGGGATTTCTTTGCCGCGGACTACAACCGGATCCGCGACAAGATCGAAGCGGTCTTCCCGGACCTGTTCGCCGATTTCAACAATCGGATCCGTCAGCCGGGCGGCTTTCACTTGGCCACTCCGCCGCGCCAACGGGTTTGGAACACCGCCACGGGCCGCGCCAATTTCCTGGTCTTTCCCGGGGTCGACGAAGACCCTCCGGTCCCCGACCCCGCGATGCTTCGGCTTGCGACGCTCAGAAGCCACGATCAGTACAATACGACGATCTACAGTCTCGACGACCGCTATCGCGGCGTGTTCGGCGGCCGCATGGTGGTATTCATGAATGAAGCCGACATGCAGACACGGGGCATTGCGGAGGGCGACGAGGTCGAGATCGAATCGCTCGCCGAGGACGGAAAGCGTCGCGTCGTGGGTGGGTTCTGGGTAAAACCTCACAGCATACCGGTAGGCTCGATCGGCGCCTATTATCCGGAGACCAATCCGCTGCTCCCTCTCGCCTATCATGATTTGAAGAGTGGGACACCGGCAGCAAAGTCGATCCCGGTCTTGGTTCGCCCTCAGGCGCCGGAACTTGCTTCCGGTCGATGAAAATGTCTGCGTTGGAGGCTTCGCGCGTCGTGCCGCCGCCGGCGCGATGCGTCCCAAGGCAAGCGTGGCGCAATGGCTTTATGCTGTTCGGGGAACGCACCTTGGCCGAGGAGGTGCCGGTCGCGTTCAGCTATGATGGGGCGACGCATGCAGTCTTGATGGCGACGCCGGACGATCTCGAGGATTTCGCGCTGGGTTTCAGCTACACCGAGGGAGTTGTTACTACAGCGGCTGAAATAGCGGAGTTGGCTGTAGTCAGTGTTGCTGACGGGATCGTGCTGCGAATGTGGCTGACCGGCGACCGGTCGGATGCGTTCGCGGCCAGGCGCCGCCGCTTTGTTGGGCCGGCCGGGTGCGGCCTGTGCGGATTGGAGAGTTTGGCCGAAGCCAATCGCACGATACCGATGGCGAGTTATGACTTGCAGGTGAGCCGGCAGGACATCGCGGAGGCAGTGGCGGCACTACCGGCGAGACAGCGGTTGAACATGCAGACGCGGGCGGCCCACGCCGCGGCGTTCTGGCAGCCGGATCAGGGCCTGGTGCTCCGCGAAGACGTGGGACGGCACAATGCGCTCGACAAATTGGCGGGCGCATTGCTGCACACCGGCCGGTCGGCTAGCGAAGGCATCGTTGTACTGTCAAGCCGGATCTCCATCGAGCTCGTGCAAAAAGCAGCCATGATGCGGGCGCCGATCATCGTCGGGGTATCGGCGCCGACCGCTTTGGCCGTCCGCATCGCAGAGATGGGGGGCCTCACCCTCGTGGGCATCGCCCGCGACGACGGGTTTGAGGTGTTCACCCATCCCGAACGGATCACACGATACTGGTGAGGAAATACCATGGACCTCACGGCGCTCCTGCTGTCGCGGCTGCAATTTGCGTTCACCGTCTCGTTCCACATCATCTTCCCGTCCTTCACGATCGGGCTGGCGGCGTGGCTCACCGTGCTCGAGGCGTTGCATCTGGCGACCGGGCGCCCGGCCTACCGTCTGGTGTTCGAGTTCTGGCTGAAAATCTTTGGCGTCGCGTTCGGGCTCGGCGTCGTCTCCGGGATCGTCATGGCGTTCCAGTTCGGGACCAATTGGAGCGAGCTCGCTCGAATGTCCGGACCGATCCAGGGGCCGCTGCTCTCCTACGAGACCTTCACCGCGTTTTTCCTTGAGGCGAGCTTTTTCGGGATACTGCTGTTTGGCCGCCCGCGCGTCCCGCTATGGTTATATCTGTTTTCGACGGCAATGGTGGCGCTCGGCACCACGCTCTCGGCGTTCTGGATCATGGCCAACAACAGCTGGATGCAGGTGCCGGTCGGCTATGTGATGGAGAACGGCGCGTTTGTTCCGGACGACTGGTTCAAGATCCTCTTCAACCCGGTGCTCTGGGTGCGCTTCCCTCACATGCTGCTTGCGTCGTACATCACCGGCGCGATTTGCGTTGCCGCGACCGGGGCATGGTACATGCTGCGTCGGGAATTTGCTGCCGAGGCGCGCATTATGCTGCGCATGGGCTTGTATCTCGCTTCCGTGCTGCTGCCGCTCCAGCTCCTTTTCGGGCACCTCAACGGCGAATATGTCGTTCACCACCAGCCCGCGAAGATGGCGGCGATCGAGGCCCGCTGGCACGACGAGAAGCCGGCTTCCGAGGTATTGCTCGCCTGGCCCGACGTCGGGAGCCGGCGAAACCTATTCGCGATCACCTTGCCCCCGCCCTTCGGCAGCCTGATCGACTCCGACAGCATCACCGCGGGGGAAGTAGGGCTCGACAGCATCCCGCGCGAGAATTGGCCGCCGGTGGTGATCCCATTCTTCAGCTTCCGCATCATGGTCGGCTGCTGGCTGGTCATGCTGGCGGTCGCGTGGGGCGGATCGTATTTGATCCACAAGGAGCGCATCGAGCAGAGCCGGCTCCTGCTGTGGGCCGCGTTTCTCAGCTTTCCGTTGCCGTTCATCGCGACATTGACCGGCTGGTTCACGGCCGAGGTCGGCCGTCAGCCCTGGACAGTCTACGGCGTTCTGCGCACCGCCGACTCAATGACGCCGTTCCTGACCGCCGGTACGGCGGCAGTCTCGCTCGTCGTTTATTGCCTCGTCTACAGTTTCATCTTCGCGTTTGGAACCTACTACATCTATCGGCTGCTGCGCGCGGGACCGGAAGGACCTCTGGTTCTGCCCCCTGCCGCCGCAGTCCCCAATCGCCCGATGTCGGTCGTCGATGAGCACCGCCTCACGCCGGCCGCTCGTCACGTACCCGCAGGAGAATAGCCGTGGTCATGTTCTGGGTGGCCATACTGGCGATCAGCATCCTGCTCTACGTGCTGCTCGACGGATTCGATCTCGGGGTCGGTATTCTCTTTGGCCTGACCGGCGACGAGACCAGACGACACGCGATGTTGAGCGCGGTGGCGCCGATCTGGGACGGCAACGAGACCTGGCTCGTCGTCGCCGGCGTGGTGCTCTGGGGGGCCTTTCCGGTCGTCTATGCGACCTTGTTCTCCGCGTTCTACCTGCCGCTGCTGCTGATGCTGGCGGGGCTGATCCTGCGCGGCGTCGCGTTCGAATACCGCTACAAGACCGAGCGGCTGCGCTGGATGTGGGATGCCGGGTTTGCCGGAGGATCGCTGGTCGCAGCGTTCATGCAGGGCCTGACCGTCGGCGCCCTGGTGAAGGGGCTGCCGATCTCCGGCGGCCGGTATACCGGCGGCGAATTCGGCTGGTTCAGCCCTTTTGCGATAATCTGTGGTGTCGGCCTGTGTCTCGGCTACTCCCTGCTCGGCGCCTGCTGGCTCGTCAGAAAGGGTGAGGGCGATTTGCGGGACGCCGCTTATCGCGTGATCCCCTATCTGGCGTTCGCATTGCTCGCCTTCCTGGTCGTCGTCTTCGGCTATGCGCTGGCCGAGAACCTGCGGGTCGTGCATCGATGGCTGGAGCGGCCCTATCTGTTCGTGTTCCCCGCGATCGGCGTCGTTGCGGCGCTAGCACTCGCCCACAGCGTGCGTAATCGTCGGGACGGAGCGCCGTTCTACTTGGTGGCGCTGATTTTCGCCGCCGCGTTCGGCACGCTCGCGATCTCGTTCTGGCCTTACATGATCCCGTTCTCGATTACGATCGCCGAGGCCGCGGCACCTCATTCAAGTCTCGCCTTCATGTTCTGGGGCGAGGGGCTCTTCGTCTTCCCGCTGATGCTGCTCTACACCGCGGTCAGCTACACCGTCTTCAGAGGCAAGGTCCGGCCTACCAACCAATACTAAAGATAAACCCCATGGAGCCACATAGGAGGGATACATGGCGCAAACAGTCGCGGCCATGTTGGTGGGTGTGCTTGAGCACATCGGCGTCAAGCAGATTTTTGCTCTGATCGGCGACTCCCTCAACCCACTGGCCGATGCGGTGCGCAGCTCCTCGATCGAATGGATCGGCGTTCGCCATGAAGAGGGCGCGGCTCTTGCGGCGTCCGGTCAGGCCAAGCTCACCGGCCGTCTGGCGGTCTGCGCCGGCACCACGGGGCCGGGCAGTACCCATCTGGTCGCGGGCCTTTACGAAGCGGCGCGCGACCACGCGCCCGTGCTGGCACTCTCCGGCGACATGCCGCGCAAAATGCAGGGCATCGATTACATCCAAACCACGAGGCCCGATCTGCTGTTTCGCGATGTGTCGCTCTATACGGAAACCATCACGTCGCCGGAGCAGGCCCCCGCCGTCATCCATCAGGCGATCGCCGCGGCCTATGCGGGCCGCGGCGTTGCTCATCTCACATTGCCGCAAGACGTCATCTCGGCAAGGACCGACGGCGGCGTTGCCAGCATGGATACTCTGCAACCGCGCCCAGAGTTCGCGGCGAGCGCGGAGGACGTAGTCCGTATCGCGAGCCGGATTGACGCGGCCGGCAGTGTTCTCATCATGTGCGGTAACGGCTGCCATGGAGCCGCAGCGGAGCTGCAGGCTCTGTCGGACCGTCTCAAGGCGCCGCTGATCCATTCTGTCAAGGGCCAGGACATCATGCCTTATGATGATCCGCACTGGATGGGTGGCATCGGCTTTATCGGTTCAAAGCCGGTGTACAATGCGGTCATGCGTGCTGATTTGCTGCTGATGGTCGGCACCGATTATCCGTATTCGAATTTCCTGCCGAACCGGCCGGTGGTCGTGCAGATCGACGAGCGGCCCGAGGTGCTCGGCCGCCGCGCGCCAACCGGGCTCGGGGTGGTTGGCTCGGCGCGGCCGACGCTCCAACTGCTCATTGATCAGGTCGCGCCGAAAACCGACATGCGCTACTGGAACCGGCTCACCGAGGAGCGCCGCGCCTGGGACCGCAAGCTCGACCAGCAGGCGGATCTCGCGCGCAGCGCCGATTGCATCCATCCACAGGCAGTCGCCCGCGCGGTCAGCGATCTCGCCAGCCGGGACGCGGTCTTCGTACTCGACACCGGCCTTAATACGCTGTGGTCCGCCAATTGGATCCGCGCAAGCGGATCGCAGCGCATCATCGGGTCGTTCAACAATGCTGCCGTCGGAACAGCGCTCGGGCAGGCCAACGGCATCCAGGCGCTCGACCGCGCGCGGCAGGTGATCGCGCTGACCGGCGACGGCGGCTTCAACATGTTGATGTGCGAGTTCCTCACGGCGGTTCACCATAAGTTGCCGGTCAAGGTTGTCATCTACAATAATGCCGCGTTTGGATTGATCCGGCTGGAGGCCGAGTCGATCGGGGTGCCACCCTACCGGCAGGGCATTGAGTTTCCCAATCCGGATTTCGCCGCATTCGCGCGCGCCTGCGGCGGCCATGGCTTCGCGGCGCGCAAGCCCGAGGAGCTGAAGAAAGCGATCGGTGATGCCCTGGCGGTTGACGGACCGGCAATCGTCGACGCCGTGGTCGCTGCAAATGAGCTTCCCAACCTGCCGCACCTCGACCTTGAGCTCCTCGGGCAGGTCGCGCGCGCCAAGATCAAAGAGGCGGTGCTGGCCGTTACGGGCGGTTGATTATTGGCGCTCGCTGCGGTCCATCGGAATGCAACGGGCACGCTGCGCACGGGAGTTGCGCTGATTCATCTGAACGGAGCCGCTGAGTGAATAGTAAAGCCTTCCTGCAGCCCTTCGCACGACTGCTGATATCGAGCCTGTTCGTCTGGGACGGCATCGTCCAGCTGCGCAATCCGGGCGCCACAGCGCGGTATTTCGCCAGCGTTCACGTACCCGCGCCCAATGTCGCGGTCTGGATCTCGATACCGGTCCATCTGCTCGGCGGCCTCGCGCTGCTCGCGGGTTTCTACAGCCGATGGGCCGCCGCTCTGCTTGCCCTTGTCTGTCTGGGCACCGCTTTTGGCGTGCATCTGCCAGCCGGAGATCAGAACAACATGATCCATTTCTACAAGAACCTAGTGATGACCGGCGGGTTCCTCTACGTGATCGCCTTCGGCCCTGGCGCCCTCAGCCTCGACGGAGAAGCTGGGTAGATGCCGTGCGAGCAGCATCCGGCGCCAACTGAATTCTTCCGACGCGCAGTGAGCGCATGAGCACCCCTCCTGCGATGCTGGCTCCCGACGTATGCGAAGCATCACCCGTGACGGCCATCGCCTCGATCCCGCGGATATCGTCGTCAATCTGCACCACGTTTATCGCCGGCCCGGGTTCCGCGACAGGCATTACGCCTCGTTTCGCGCCGGCCCCTCCGCGACTGCGGATATCGAAGGTGTATTGATCCACGGCGCGCAGCGCGTGCGCTCGCTTTCCGTACTGCCGATCGCGCGAGCACCCGGCAATCCCACCCACTGAAACAGGAGCAAACTCACATGGTTGACAACTTGCAGAGCCAAGCAGTCACCGGCTCCGCTATCAAAAGTGTCGGGGTGGTTGGTCTTGGCCATATGGGGCATGCGTTCGCCGTCAATCTTGTCGAAGACGGTCATCAGGTGGTCGTCTATGACCGAGACCCGGAGCGGACAGCGGCAGTGAGCGGCGCTCGCGCTGCCGGACAACTCACCGATCTTGCCGTCTGCGATGTGGTCGTGACTTCCCTTCCCGACGACGACGCGCTGGCGGCGGTGGCGCTCGGGCCGCTGGGTTTGGCGGGCATTCTCGCGCCAAATGCGGTCCACATTTCGGCGAGCACGGTCAGTCCCACCATGTCTCGTCGGGTTGCCGAGGAGCATGCGCGCTATCGCCAGGGATATGTCGCTGCGCCGGTGCTTGGCAACCCGGACTTCGCGCAGAAACGAGAGCTTTTCGTGCTTGCCGCCGGTTTGCCTTCTGCGATGGAAAAGGTCCGTTCATTGCTTGAGCGCCTTTGCCAGCGGCTATTTGTGATTGGCGAGGACGCCGCATTGGCAAACTTGGTGAAGCTCGCAGCGAATGTGCTCACGGCGACGACGCTCGAATGCATGGGCGAGGTTTTGGCCCTGCTGCGAAAGGGCGGCGTCGAGGGCCACGTTGGGTTCGATGTCCTCACCAATTCGCTGTTCGATTCTCGGGTCCACAAGACCTACGGCGGCAAAATTGTCGAGGGGCACTACAGCCCGCCCGGAATGGCTGTGCCGCTCGCGATCAAGGACTTGCGCTTGGCGCTGGCCGAAGCCGAACACTTGGCGGTGCCGATGCCGGCCGCGAGCCTCGTCCATGACCGCCTGGTCGCGATGATGGCTCGCGGCTGGGCGGGATTGGACTGGTCTGCGCTCGGTCTGCTCGCCGCCGTCGATGCGGGCCTGGAGGACGGTCGCTGAAGAGACGCGGCAAACCTGGCTGCACTGCGGGAGATTTTTTCTCGATAAGCGGCGACTGGAGGTCCAAGCCCTTTCTACCTATGCGTGACCCGGGTCATTGCTTGGGGAAGCTTGTCGATCCATCTGCCTCTGTCGATCCATCTGCCACTAGCGTTTACGACACGAGATCTGGGAGCTGGCGAGACCGCCTTCGGCGGCCGTCCGGCAGCGCTCCGGGGTGGTCGTGGCGATTATAGTCCTGACCGGGGTTGTGGCCGGTATGGGGTATCCTACTCAGGTTGCTCTCGCATTGCCTGCGGCCACGGATAAGAGAGAGGATCGGCGCCGGTCAGCACGGGATTGGCATGGTAAGGCTGTTGCGTGACTGTTCCAATTGGCCGGCGCCTACGGCCGCGCCCAAGGCCTCTACATGAGCCCTCCGTTCCGGCCGGAACGGAGCAGGGTCCGCAGGCGCCATCGGCTCTCTGCGGTTGCGAAAGGTGCGCGCCGCGCCGTTCTTCGAGACATTGCTGCAGGGTACGCGCTACGGCTTCTTCGCCGACCCGATCTTCGGCGGCAATCGCGACATGGCGGCGTGGAAGATGATCGGCTTCCCCGGCGCCCGCTACGATTATCGCGACTGGGTCGAGCGCCACAATGAGCGCTACCCCATCCGCCGGTCAGCATTGCCGGACGCAATGCATGGTCCCCACCACAACCGTGAGAGTGGTCTCGAAAGGGCGATTTGCCGCTCGTCTTGGCCGCAGCCTGTTCGGCCGCGCGCCGGCCGCCGTCCTTTGGGGCGAGGACCGGCCGATCCCGATTCAGCCCAATCGCGGTATTGCGGTGATTGTTTCCTCGGCCGTGCCGGCGTAAGGGTGAGAGCGGCGCAATTCCGCAGTGTTCGGGTAAGGCGCAGATGGACGCCACGCTGACCCTAATCGACCTCGCCGGATCGATAGCACTCCTGCTATGGGGCGTGCACATGGTCCAGAGCGGGATCCAGCGCGCGTTTGGCCCGCATTTGCGGCGGCTGCTCGGCCGGGCGCTCGGCAATCGGGTAAAGGCTTTTCTCGCGGGTCTTGGCATCACCGCCTTGCTGCAAAGCAGCACCGCGACCGGCCTGATGGTCTCCGGGTTTGCCGCCGGCGGGCTCGTCGATTTGGTGCCCGGGCTTGCTGTCATGCTCGGCGCCAATGTCGGGACGACGCTAATCGTGCAGCTGCTGTCGTTCGACATATCGCGGGTGGCGCCGCTCTTCGTCCTGATCGGGGTCATGATGTTCCGCCGCGGTGGCATCACGCGCACCCGCGATCTCGGACGGGTCGGGATTGGCCTCGGCCTGATGTTGCTGGCGCTGACCCAGCTGCTGTCGCTGCTGACGCCGTACGAGGACGTGCCGAGCCTGCGCCTGCTGCTCGGCGCGATCGCGACGGTGCCGGTGATCGCGGTGATTTTTGCCGCCGCCGTCACGTGGGCGGCGCATTCCAGCGTCGCCGTCGTCTTGTTGATCATGTCTTTTGCCGCGCAGGGCGCGGTGCCACCGCAAGCGGCCTTTGCTCTCGTCCTCGGGGCCAATCTCGGCACTGCCCTCAACCCGCTGTTCGAAGCCGGCGCGAATGGCGATCCCATGACTAAGCGCCTGCCGCTGGGAAATCTGTTGAACCGCGCGGTCGGCTGCGCCCTCGGTCTCGCGCTGCTCGGCAAGATCGGGCCCTGGCTGGTGGTGATCGAGCCGAATGTTGCTCGCGAGGTCGCGGATTTCCACACACTTTTCAACCTCGTGATCGCCGCCTTGTTTTTCCCGGTGCTGAGACCGTTTGCGCGCCTGCTGCGCTGGATGTTGCCGGCGCACGCCGCCCCGGCGGACCCTTCGCTCCCGGTTTATCTCGATCAGTCGGCGCTCGAGGTTCCGTCCCTGGCTCTGGCCGCGGCCTCGCGCGAGGCCCTGCGCATGGCCGACGTGCTCGAAACCATGTTGCAAGGCGCGCTCGATGCGTTGGCCAGCGGAGACCGCAAGCGCATCGCTGAAACCAAGCGGCTCGACGACGTGCTCGATCGCCTGAACAGCGCGCTGAAGGCCTATCTGACGTCGCTCGACCACGAAACCCTCGATGCCGACGATGATCGGCGCCTGTCCGAGATCCTGGCCTTCATCACGAATCTGGAACATGCCGGCGACATCGCCGAGCGCGGCGTCGCCGCGAACCTCGCCAAGCAAGTCAAACGCAATTTGGCCTTCTCGCCCCAGGGCAGCGGCGAGATCCGCGAGATGCTGCAACGGCTGGTCAAAAATGTTCGCGCCGCGGCGGCGGTGTTCATGACCGACGATGTCCGCGCCGCGCGCGGGTTGCTCGGCGAAAAGGAGGTATTCCGCGATCTGGAGACCCGCGCGACCGAGGCGCATTTCGCCCGCGTTCGCGCCGGCCGGGTCGAAAGCGTCGAGACCAGCGCGCAGCACCTCGACATGCTGCGCGACCTGAAACGGATCAACGCCCATGTCGCGGCAGCGGCCTACCCGGTTCTCGAAAAGCGCGGCGAACTACTGTCGAGTCGGCTGCGCCAGGATAGTTAAGCAAAGGGTGACGCCACGACCCTTAAAATATTAAAGGTAAAGAGCCGCGCCGCGGCATTGACGCCGCTGGACGTCGTCCATAAGTTCCGGCGCGGGAAACGGCCCGGTTACGGCCGTCTTTGCACAGCGAGGAATGGCGCGATGAAGCCGACGGGGCGCCCGCGGAATCCCTGCTTTTCGTCCGGACCTTGCGCCAAGCGGCCGGGCTGGTCGGCGGCGGCGCTCGAAGCGGCTCTGGTCGGACGATCGCACCGCTCGGGCATCGGCAAGGCGCGGATCGTCGAGGTCGTCGATCGGTCGCGCGCGATCCTCGGCGTACCTGCCGATTGGCAGGTCGGGGTCGTCGCCGGCTCGGATACCGGTGCGATCGAAATCGCGATGTGGTCGCTGTTGGGCGCGCGCGGGGTCGACATGCTCGCCTGGGAGAATTTTGGCGAGGGCTGGGTCGAGGACGTCAAGCAGCTGAAGCTGTCCGATGTCCGGGTTCTGCACGCGCCCTATGGCCGGCTGCCCGACCTACGCCAAGCTGATTGGGCGCGCGACGTGGTCTTCCCGTGGAACGGCACCACCTCGGGCGTGCGGGTGCCGGACGGCGACTGGATCGCCGCCGACCGCGAGGGGCTCGCGATCTGCGACGCGACCTCGGCCGTGTTTGCGATGCGGCTGCCATGGGACAAGCTCGATGTCGTCACCTGGTCGTGGCAGAAAGCGCTTGGCGGCGAGGCGGCGCACGGCATGCTGGCATTGTCGCCGCGCGCGGTCGAGCGGCTCGAAAGCCATACCCCGCCGTGGCCGCTGCCAAAGCTCTTCCGGCTGACCGCGAACGGCAAATTGATCAAGGGCGTGTTCCAGGGCGAAACGATCAACACGCCGTCGATGCTGTGCGTCGAAGACGCTGTCGATTCGCTCGAATGGGCGGAATCCGTCGGCGGCCTCGACGGGCTGATCGCGCGCTCCGAAAGAAACCTCTCGGTGCTTGCCGCTTGGGCCGAGAGCGCACCGTGGATCGAATTCCTGGCGGAGGACCCGGCCACGATCTCCTGTACTTCCCCACAACTTAAGATTATCGAGCCGTGGTTTACCGCGTTGTCGGCCGATGACCGCTTTCAGACCGTGCGCGCGATGACGGGCCGGCTCGAAAAGGAGCACGCGGCCTATGATATCGCCAGCCACCGTGCCTCGCCGCCGGGTATCCGGATCTGGACCGGCGCCACCGTCGAGGCCGCTGATGTCGAAGCCCTGCTGCCCTGGCTCGATTGGGCCTGGGACGAGCAACGCCAAGCCGCCAAAGCCGCTTAGATGACCGCGTGCTGCCGCTTAGGGGGGTTCAACCGAGGACATGCCGGCAATTTATCGAGCTAAAGGTTAATCGGGTCGCTGTGACGCAGCCGCGAATCTTTCTATACAATCGGAGCACCCATGCCGAAGGTTTTGATTTCCGATGATTTGAGCCCGCGTGCGGCGGAGATCCTCGCTGCGCGCGGGATCGAAGTCGATATGCTGCCGGGCATTACCGCCGAGGAGTTGAAAGCCCGGATTGCCGGCTATGACGGGCTTGCGGTGCGCTCGGCGACCAAAGTCACCGCCGAACTGCTCGGCCGCGCACCCGCGCTCAAGATCATCGGCCGTGCCGGAATCGGCGTCGACAACATCGACGTGGCCGCCGCGACCCAGCGCGGCATCGTCGTCATGAATACGCCCTACGGCAACTCGACGACCGCGGCCGAGCATGCGATCGCGATGCTGTTCGCGCTGTGCCGCGAAATTCCGGCCGCCGACCGCTCGACCCAGGCCGGCAAATGGGAGAAATCGCGCTTTATGGGCGTCGAGTTGACGAGCAAGACACTCGGCGTCGTCGGTTGCGGCAATGTCGGCGCCAGCGTCGCGGTGCGCGCTCTCGGGTTGCGCATGAAGGTGGTCGCCTACGACCCGTTCCTTTCTGCCGAACGCGCGATTGATCTTGGGGTCGAAAAGGTGTCGTTCGACGAATTGCTGGCGCGCGCTGACTTCGTGACCTTGCACACGCCGCTGACCGACGCGACAAAAAACATCATCGACGCCACGGCAATCGCCAAGATGAAGCGGGGCGTGCGGCTGGTCAACTGCGCGCGCGGCGGTCTCGTCGTCGAGGAGGATCTCGCCGCCGCGCTCGACAGCGGCCATGTCGCGGGCGCCGCGATCGACGTTTTTGTCGAGGAGCCGGCGCGCAAGAACCCACTGTTCGGCCGCGACAATGTCGTCGCGACCCCGCATCTCGGCGCCGCCACGACCGAGGCGCAGGAGAACGTCGCGGTCCAGGTCGCCGAGCAGATGGCCGATTTTCTGCTGACCGGCGCCGTCGCCAACGCCGTCAACATGCCCTCGCTGACCGCCGAGGAAGCCAATCGTATCAGGCCCTACATCACGCTCGCCGACCAGCTCGGCAGCTTTGCCGGCCAACTCACCGAGAGCGGCATCACCGCGGTCTCGGTCGAGTACGAAGGGGCGATCGCGGAGCTCAACGTCAAGCCCTTGACCGCGATCGTGCTGACGGCGCTGCTGGCGCCGCAGCTCGCCAGCGTCAACATGGTCAGCGCACCGGTGATTTGCCGCGACCGCGACATTCGCGTCAGCGAGACGCGGCGCGCCGAGCCCGGCGATTACCAGACCCTGATCCGGGTCGTCGTGACACCGAATGGACCGGTCGCGGAGCGCCGGCCGCGTGAGGTTTCCGGCACGTTGTTTGGCGGTGACAAGCCTCGCCTCGTCTCGGTCGAGGACATCCCGCTCGAAGCCGAGCTCGGCGGCAACATGCTGTTCGTGCGCAATCTCGACAAGCCGGGCTTTATCGGTGCGCTGGGGCAGACCATGGGAGCCGCGTCGGTCAACATCGCCACGTTTCATCTTGGCCGCACCGCGCCGGGCCAGGACGCGATCTGCCTCGTCGAGGTCGACCAGCCGATCTCCGCGGCGATCCTCGACATCGTGCGCGGCCTGCCGAACGTGATCCAGGTCAAATCGCTGCGGTTCTGACCGCAGCGCCTAAGCGGCAGCCGACCGTCGGCGCTTTCCAAGTGTGCTTTGTTCCGGGGTGGTGCAAACTGACCCGATGAACGACGCGCCGCACCCCGCATTGTTGCCGACCGGCATGCGCGACCTGTTGCCGCCCGAAGCCGAGGCCGAGGCGCAAGTCGTCGGCCGCCTGATGGCGACACTCGCGGCACATGGCTACGAGCGGGTCAAGCCGCCGCTGGTCGAATTTGAGGAAACGTTATTTTCCGGCGCTGGCGCCGCGATGGCGGCGGCGACCTTCCGGACGATGGACCCGGGCTCGCACCGCATGGTTGGCGTGCGCGCCGACATGACCCCGCAGATTGCCCGCATCGCGGTAACCCGGCTCGGCAACGCCGCTCGGCCGCTGCGTTTGAGCTATGCCGGTCAGGTATTGCGGGTGACCGGCTCGGAGATCCGACCCGAGCGCCAGATCGGCCAAGTCGGCGCCGAATTGATCGGCGCCTCGGGGGCGGCTGCCGATGTCGAGGCGATTGCCGTCGCCGGCGAGGGGCTGATGGCGCTCGGCGTACCGCACCTATCGGTCGACATCACGATGCCGACCTTGGTCCCCGGGGTGGCCGAGGCCTATCGCCTGTCGGGGGACCGCGCCACCGTCTTGCGCGCGGCGCTCGACCACAAGGACGTCGCCGCCGTCGCCGCCACGGCGGGCGAGGCCGGGGCATTGCTCGGCCGATTGTTGGCGGCGGCGGGACCGGCCGATGCGGCGCTCGCCGCGCTCGACCGGCTTGATTTGCCGCCCCGCGCGCGGGCCGAACGGGTGCGGCTCGGTGTGGTGCTCGACGGGCTCCGGGACGCGGCACCCGATCTTGAGGTAACCGTCGACCCGGTCGAGAATCGCGGCTTCGAATACCACACCGGCATCAGCTTCACGTTTTTCGCCGGCGGTGCCGCAGCTTGCGGGTCGAGCGGGGAACTGGGTCGCGGCGGCCGCTATCAGGCGGGGGACGAGGCCGCATCCGAGGCGGCAACCGGTTTCACGCTCTACACCGACACCATTCTGCGAACATTGCCCGATACCGTCGCGCAACGCCGCCTGCTGCTGCCGCTCGGAACCGACCGGGACCGCGCCGTTATCTTGCGCGAAAGCGGCTGGATCACTGTCGCAGCCCTCGAACCCGCCGCCGATTGGCCGGCGGAGGCGCGCCGCCTCGGCTGCTCCCACATCCTCGGAGACGACGCGCCGAGAGCGCTCGGCTGAGGGAGGCTCTGGATGGCCAATGTCGCCGTCGTCGGCGCCCAGTGGGGTGACGAGGGCAAGGGCAAGATTGTCGATTGGCTCTCGGAGCGAGCCGACGTCGTCGTGCGCTTCCAGGGCGGTCACAATGCCGGCCACACGCTCGTTATCGGCAATGTCGAATACAAGCTGAGCCTATTGCCCTCGGGCGTCGTCCGGCCCGGCAAATTGTCGATTATCGGCAATGGCGTCGTCGTCGATCCTTGGGCGTTGATCGACGAGATCGACGCCATTCACAAAAAGGGCGTCGATGTAACGCCTGAGAATCTGAAGCTTGCCGACAATGCGGCGCTGATCCTGCCGTCGCATGGCGCGCTCGACCGCGCCCGCGAGGCGCGCAGCGGCGCCGGCCGCATCGGCACCACCGGTCGCGGCATCGGTCCCGCCTATGAAGACAAGGTCGGCCGCCGGGCGCTGCGGGTGTGCGACCTTGCCGACCCCGAGGCGCTGGAGGCGCGGCTCGAACCGCTGCTGCTGCATCACAACGCGTTGTTGCGCGGGCTCGACGAGCCGGAAATCGACCGCCACGAGTTGCTCGCCAGGCTGCGCGCGGTGGCGCCGCGAATCTTGCCCTACGCCGATGCGGTGTGGCGTCTGCTCGACGACGCCCGGCGCCGTGGCCGCCGCATCCTGTTCGAAGGCGCGCAGGGCGCGATGCTCGATGTCGACCACGGCACCTATCCGTTCGTGACTTCGTCGAACACCCTGGCGGGGCAGGCCGCGGCCGGGTCGGGGATCGCGCCGAGCACCGTCGGATACGTCCTCGGGATTACCAAGGCGTATACGACCAGGGTCGGCAGCGGTCCGTTCCCGACCGAATTGTCGGACGAAATCGGTCGTACCCTCGGCGAACGCGGGCGCGAATTCGGCGTCGTCACCGGCCGGCCGCGGCGCTGCGGCTGGTTTGATGCGGTGATGGTGCGGCAGGCGATCCGGATCGGCGGGATCGACGGCATCGCGCTGACCAAGCTCGACGTGCTGGATGGGTTCGACGAGGTCAAGATCTGCACCGCCTACCGGCGCGGCGGCTTGACCTACGACTATGTTCCGGCGGGGATGACCATCCAGGCCGAGATCGAGCCGGTCTACGAAACCGCCGAGGGCTGGGGCGAGAGCACTCGCGGCGCGCGTTCCTGGGCCGATCTGCCGGCGACCGCGATCAAATACATTCGCCGGCTCGAAGAGCTGATCGGCGCGCCGGTGGCATTGTTGTCGACGAGCCCGGAGCGCGATGACACAGTGCTGGTCCGCGACCCGTTCGCGAATTAGCCCGAACGATCGCTAGCGCACGCCGCGGCCGTGCGGGGTCGTCGCGGCCCTGCCGCCGGTCCGCAAATGATCTCGAATATAGCCGTCGACGTGGCTGGTGATCGTATCCAGCTGGTCGGCGAAATAATGGTCGGCACCCGGGATCTTGCGAAAATCGATCTTGATGTCGCGCTGGTGCGACAGCTTGGTGACGAGCTTTTGCACCGAGTCGACGGGCACCACAGTATCCTGGTCGCCCTGCAGGATCAGCCCCGATGACGGGCAAGGTGCGAGAAACGTGAAATCGTAGATGTTGGCCGGCGGCGCCACCGCGATAAAGCTCTCGATCTCGGGCCGCCGCATCAACAGCTGCATGCCGATCCAGGCGCCGAACGAAAACCCGGCGACCCAGCAGGTCCCGGCATTCGGGTTGTAGGTCTGCAGCCAATCGAGCGCCGAGGCGGCGTCGGAAAGCTCACCCTCGCCGCGGTCGAAGCTGCCCTGGCTGCGGCCGACGCCGCGAAAGTTGAAGCGCAGCGTCGAAAAGCCTTGGCGGACGAACGATTGGTACAGGCCATAGACGAGCCGGTTGTTCATCGTTCCGCCGTGTTGCGGATGCGGGTGCAATACAAGTGCCATCGCCGAGGTGGGTCCCCGGGCGTGATGATAGCGCGCCTCGATCCGACCTTCCGGTCCGTTGATGATTACCTCAGGCATGGTGGTTCCAGATCAAATCCGAGTGTGCCGGTCGGCGCCCGCACCTCGGTGGTTTATCTATGCGCCCGCAATTCTTGATCATTTTTGTCGGACAATTATATGCTCGTTGGCGGCCGTCCGCGCAGTGGGGTTCGGCGCGTTCGGCGACGGACACATTAATATAGTGATACCGATGCTGTGGAAGAACCTGCGCGAAGAAATTGACGCGACCCTGGCTCGCGACCCCGCCGCCCGCTCGCGGGTGGAGGTCGTGCTATGTTACCCTGGGTTTCACGCGTTGCTGTTTCACCGCATCGGCCATTGGCTGTGGCAGCACCGCTGGCTGCTCGCCGGACGCTTCGTGTCGCATCTCGGGCGGCTCTTTACCGGTATCGAAATTCATCCCGCCGCTCGCATCGGCCGGCGGCTGTTTATCGATCACGGTATGGGTGTCGTCGTCGGCGAGACCGCCGAAATCGGCGACGATTGCACGCTTTATCAAGGCGTGACCCTGGGCGGCACCTCGCTGACCCGCGGGCAAAAGCGCCATCCGACGTTGGGAAACGGCGTCATCGTCGGCTCCGGCGCGCAGGTTTTGGGGCCATTCCAGGTCGGCGACGGCGCTCGCATCGGGGCGGCCGCGGTGGTGTTGCGCGAGGTTCCCGACGGCGCCACGATGGTCGGCAATCCGGCGCGCCAGATCGCTCGGCGCAGTGCTGCGGCCGAGCCGCGACCGGCGTTTCAACCCTATGCGGTGTGCGGCGACATTCCCGACCCGATCGCGCGCGCCCTCAACGGGCTGATCGATGAAGTCACCAGCCTGCGCGCCCACGTCGGCGAGCTTGAACAGGCGCGGCAGGCGGCGCCTCTCGTCGATTCTCCCGCGCCCGGCGAGGCGCCGTCGTTGCGGCTCGTCGCCAGCGCCGGCAACGGCAGCGACGAGAATGGAGCGCGGGCCTCGTGAGGGCCCCCATATGAGGCTCAGCACCAAGGGCCGCTACGCCGTCATGGCGATGGTCGATCTCGCCCAACACAGCGGTAGCGGGCCGGTTTCGCTCGCCGAGATCGCCGAGCGGCAGGAGATATCGCTGTCGTATCTCGAACAATTGTTCGCGATGCTGCGCAAGGGCGGGCTGGTCAAAAGCGTACGCGGGCCGGGGGGTGGCTATTTGCTTGCTCAGGACCGCAACGAGATCCGCATCGCCGATGTCATTCTCGCGGTCGAC
>Ga0210395_10000462_pt1 | contig 32199 bp, 22 predicted proteins | sample IncBWH4OmetaG_FD_150861 | JGI IMG/M metagenome (GOLD analysis project Ga0210395, IMG submission 150861) | Forest soil microbial communities from Barre Woods Harvard Forest LTER site, Petersham, Massachusetts, United States - Inc-BW-H-4-O ... | reverse complement strand
AAATGGAAGGTGGAAGGTAGTCTGCGTCACAGCGTCGTTGGTCAAAGGCGTGCGCTCCTGCTGGTTCGAAACGACTAACAATTCGGTTGCCGGAATCCCGGGATGCAGAAACGTCAGCGAAGATGGAAAGTCGAAGAGTTGCGGTCCAGAGGCGAGAACTTCTCTTGCACCGTTTGTCACATCAATGCGAATCACCTGTAATTGCAAAGGTTGAGCCGCATACAGAAAAGGATCAGCGTTATTGTATGGATTGAAACTAAAGTCGAGAAGCTCCTCGACCGCAATGTCAGCAGGAGTTGGTGCCACTAAAGAAATCTCCGACGCACGCTGGTACGGTGCCTGATTGTTGGAGAGGACCGCCAATGGAAACGAGTAAATACCGCGAGCGCAGGGCGAGTAGTAATAGACGGTGCCCCGGCGCACAGCCAAAGGCGAGACTCCTGGCAACGTCGAGCCGGTGAAGAGGAAAGGATAGCCGTTCACAATGACTTCTGGCATGGTCGGGCAAAAAGCAAGAGTAGGTATCAGATCTGACGGGTCAAAACTCTGCGGCACGATACCTGGAGTGATGGTCCCATCCGGTTGTGCAATCCAAATGCTTCCCAGGATGGAGTCAGACATGAGGTAACGCCCGTCATCCAAACGCACAAAGTCCTCCGGAAAGCCGATTAGCACGCTGGCAAAACTGATGGTGCGGACCAGCGTTGCCGAGAATCCTCCGGGACCAAAGCCGTAGGTGTACTCGTAAATCGCTGGCATTACGGGGACAAAAGGACTGGGCTGCGGAAGCCCTCCGGCGTCGAGCACCGCTACACGGCCGGGCCCGACCATATGCATGATGAACGGCACAGCAAAACCGTTCGGCGGCGGCGGCAGTACGCCAATTTGCTGGCCGGTCAGCCGCGACAAGACGACGACACTTGCGTTCAGAGGCTCGCCGACGAACACCACGGTTTCGCCCGCAGCGACGCCGGCAATCGGCACATCGAGATTCGCAAAGTCAAAACTGATTCTCTGGTTCGTTCCGCTAGGTTGCGATGTGGCGCCGCCGCCATTGGGACTTGTCAGCGACTGAGCTTGAGAGATTCCTCCAAACAGAAGAAACCAGCAGGCGATTAGCAACGCTTTCTCCAAGAATTTCATGCTTTTCTCCTAAGACCACGCGTGCTCGGTGGTCATGAAACTAGTGAACCTTATCTACTTGTTTTGAGAAGCTCAAGCCCGGATCGCGTGCCGCCAGTCGCGCCAACTGGGTGGCCGTAAGGTGGTCGATTTGTAACTACGTATTCCTGGTTCCAAACGGATGGTGCTTCCGCCTAATTTAGACCGTCAGATCACTTACTGAGACTGGCCGTCCCGTCGAATGCTTTGAGAAGAATGATCCCTCCAACGATGGCGATGCTTATGCTCAGAAGGGTCCCGATCAGGAAATATTCGACGAAACGCCCTGGAGACTTTAGTTCTGGATAACGAGCAATGGATTTCGCTGCAAGAATCAATCCGACCGTACCTGGCGACTGCAGAAAGACCGCCGTCAGCGCCAAGAATCGTTCTAGCCACCCTATGTAAAGCCCGGCGTTCACGACTTCGTCGTGCTCCTCTGTCGGTTCGCCGGGTTTTTCTTTCCATAGAGGCCGAATCAAAAAGCGTATGAAGTATCCTCCGCAGAAAATCACCACTACGTAGATCACCGTCACTAGTAGGATTTTCTCTTGCGCCAGACGAAGGTTCTGAAGATACGTTGCTACCGACTGCCAAGGGGTTCGTGTGATAAGTAGTGATGCGCCTCCGACCGTTAAAAGGTGGGCGGCCTGATCAGCCGTAAAACTCCATACGTTATCGGGAATCCATCCCCTATGGGCCAACGCGGACTTGGTCCAGTCCAAAAGTAGGTGTACCAAGCAGAGAGCAAACACGACACGTTCAAATGTCCACGTCACGATCAAGCCGGGATTCATCACCGCGACAATGGCTAGGGTGGTGGCATAATGTGTCGCCCCGTGGAGCAGGTAACTTGGCCACCTGCCCTCCTTTTTTCTGGCCACCATGCCATCGGTCTGAAACACAAAGTCAGCCAACAGGTGTGCCAGATAGAGAGCCAGAAAAAGCGTGTAATTCAGGTGTACCATATCGTCCAATAGCTTATAATTGCACGATTATGTGCAATCGATAAAGCTTTCCCGAATGAACTCTTCCATGACCAAAACGGTTTCCTCTATCTGCCAAAAGAACCCCCGTCGAAGATTCCGCGACGCAGTTGATCGGTCGATTTCTAGAGCCTTAGCCGTATAGTCTACGCGATTCTTGATCAAGTACATTGCGATCGTCTCCCACTGCTTGGTCGTCGTCCGGCGCATGAGCGTGTCGTGCAGGCCGTACATTAGATTCGCAACACGGTCAAATCTTTCCCGGTTCGAATGAAACAGCGTAAGCGTGGGGTACTTGCGATGTGCTTTGATTTCTACAATGGCCTTTCGTGCGTACTCAAATGCTTCCCCGGCGATGCGGTTCACCGGGCGACGGATCTGTCCCTCTACCATCCCAATCCCTACACCAACGCGCAAACGGAACGGGAGTAAGCGTCTCCGGAGATCGAGAATCAATTTGGGTACTCGCTCCAACCGCGCCGCCACAACCTGAAATTCGTCGCCAGCAGTAACCGCGTAAGGCACGCGGATCAGTTGCTCATCCAACTGTGCGATGCTCGCTGCCCGAAGTTTTTCGTTCAGTAGCGATCGCAGCTCCGCGGTCGAACGGGAGGCCACTACGTCTGCGATGAGTACTCCGTGGAGATTCACTTTTGGTTGCATAGAAGTATGCAATTATAGCTTATTGTATGGTTTCGTGCAATCGCCTGCGCCCCAGACGCATATGGTCCGTGGACGGAAATCCCTTCTAGGTCGAAAGTCTCAGGCTGGTGTGCCAGTCGCCTGAATCTTGCCTGATCGCGTCTAGCGTCGCAGGCGGGGAATACCATTCGAGATCCCCAAAACGGGGTCGTGTTCAGCCCGAGCAGTCTAGAGCCACGGGAGGCCCGCGGCTGTCTCACCCCGCCCGAGATAGGTCTCGGGCGAGGTTGTTGGGAAGAAGAATTGCCCGTCATCTGCGTGAAATATTATTCGTATCGTAGAGCGATCATGGGGTCGACACGCATGGCGCGCCGCGCGGGGATGTAACTCGCGGCGACGGCCACAACAATCAAAAGCACGGCGACGCCGGCAAAGGTCCACGGGTCATGCGCACTGACGCCGAAGAGCTGGTTGGCCATGAGACGCGTCAGTCCCAGCGCGGCGCCGATGCCGATCGCGACGCCGACAAATGCCATTTTGGCCCCGTGCCCGAGCACCAGCCGCAACACATCGCTGCGTTCCGCGCCCATGGCCATGCGCACTCCGATTTCGTGAGTGCGCTGGCCAACCAGATAGGAAATCACGCCGTAGATTCCGACGCACGCGAGCGCCAGCGCCAGCGCCGCGAAGACGCTGAGAAGAAGCATGGAGAGTCTCCGCGCAGCAAACGAACTGGAGACGACTTCGTCCATCGTTCTGACGTTGTAGATCACCTCGCGAGGATCGATCTCCTCAACCGCGCGGCGGACGGAACCCATGACCCGAGTGGGATCGCCGTCCGTGCGCAGCACGACGGCGACAGAATCCGCCACCATGGGCATGAGCTTCTCGGGAAGCTGCATGAACGGATAGTCGAGCTGTGCCTCGATGGCCGATTTCGAGTCGGCGTCGAGCCCCCACTGCTTTACGTGGCCGACCACCCCGACGATTTCGACGGTCACGTTGAAGGTCGCAAGATGGATGTGCTTGCCGATAGGGTTTTCGTCAGGGAAATAGGTGCGTGCGAAAACGTCGTCAATGTCCACTACCGCTGGCGAGTGCTCGTCGTCCTGTGCTGTGACGAAGCGGCCGCGCTCGAGGGTGATTCCCATGGCTGGCTGAAAGCCAGCTTCAACGAGATAAAACATCGATTGGGGCATTTCTTGGAGATTGGCGGGCTTTGGCTGACCCTCGATCCAGAAGGGCTCCGTGGAATTATGGATCATCGGGCGGGAGCCGAGGGTGACGGAAACGGCTTGGACGCCGGAGATGGCGCGCATGGCATCGTCGAAGTGGCGCAGGCGGGCGCGCGTTTCGGCGGAGGTGGTTCTGTCGGTGGACGGCATGGACAACGCGAAGGTGATGGCATGGCTGGGATTGAAGCCGGGATTGACCCGCCAAAGCGCCGCGAGGCTGCGAACCATCAGACCGGCGCCGACCAGCAACACCAGGGCCATAGCAACCTCGCTGGCAACAAAAACTCCTTGGAGTCGGTGGCGAGCGCCGCCGCCCCCCCGGCCGCTCTCCTTCAGTATCTCCTGCAAATTCACGCGGGAAGTCTTCAGCGCGGGAGCGAGGCCAAATACAATTCCAGCAAACAGTGACAACGCCACCGTAAAGAGCAGGACGCGCGAATCGAGGGAGACTTCATTGGCGCGCGGCAATGCCCCAGGCAAAGTGCCGAGCACTGCTTTGGTGCCCCAAAAGGCGAGCAAGACTCCCAGCGTTCCGCCCAGGCCGGCGAGCAGTATGCTTTCCGTCAGAAGCTGGCGAATGACCCGCGCGTGACTCGCACCCATCGCTCGGCGGACGGCAAACTCGCGCGAGCGGCCCATCGCCCGCGCCAGTAGAAGATTGGCAACGTTCGCGCAAGCGATCAGCAGCAAGAAACCCACGGCTGCGAGAAGCACGATCAGGAACGGCTGGACATTCCCGACGATGTCCCCCTTCATGGAAACCAGAGTGACGCCTACGGCCTTATCGGTCTCCGGATAGGCTGCAGCGAGATTTTCCGCAATGCCGTCCAGGTCGGCTTTCGCCTGCGAGAGCGTCATGCCGGGCTTCAGGCGGCCGACCGCGTGTGCGCTCATGGCGATGCCGCGGTCGCGAAACGATGGATCATTGTACTGACCGATGGGAGTGTAGACATCTCGGTCCTGACCATAGAAGGTGAAACCTGCCGGAATCACGCCCACGACAATGTAGGAAGTGCCATTCAGGACGATCGATTTCCCAACAACGTCGAGCGAAGAACCGAATTTGCGCTTCCACAGGCCTCCGCCCAGAATCACCACCGAAGCGGCGCTCAGGCGATCGTCATCGGCGCGAAAAGTGCGCCCAACAATGGGCGCTACCCCGAGGGTTCGAAAAAAGTCCGCGGAAATCTGGTAACCGGTGAGGCGTTCCCCCGCTTCGCCCGTGCCGATAAAGCTGTAATCCTGGTTCCGGTACATGGCCATGGATTGGAAGGTTTGCGTGTCGCGCTGGCAATCCAGGAAATTCAGATAGGTGATCGGGGCGCGATCGAATCCGGGACTCTTTCCATATACCGCGACGAGCTGGCCAGGGTGTGGGTACGCCAGCGGATTGAGCAGGACGCCGTTGACTACCGAGAATAACGCCGTATTCGCGCCAATGCCAAGAGCCAGCGTCAAGATCGCAATCGCCGTGAATCCCGGTGACTTCGCCAGCATGCGAAACCCGTACCGCAAGTCCTGAAGAAGCGTCTCCATGCTGCCTTCCATCTTTTCAGCCAAGCGCAAAGTGGAACAATCGTACTGCAAGAAACATGGGTCATGCCAGCTCATCCCAGAGTTCCGGGCGAGCTGTCGGATACACGGAAACCAACCAGAAGTGTTTCTTGACTGACAGAACGGTTGGTTTGATCGGAAGCGAGTTCCGAAGGGCTCGGGGGAGAGATACCTCTGCCCATTGATGACAAAGCTTCGCCGATCTCGAAACGGGTCAGGCGGCCCTGAAAGCCTCAATGAAAGTCGTGAGAGGGCATATCCGCTGGCAGGAAAACAAACGGCTCAATCCTGCCGGCTTTCACAGATACGACACCATCCTGGTTTTGGAGTGTCCCTGAAATGATGAGGAAAGACCGGTGGACAACGGTGGTGTGTTCTCGTTCGAAAAGCGGCGGCGCAATAATGATGTTGGCGATGCCCGTTTCATCTTCAAGGCTCAGAAAGACAAACCCCTTGGCAGTACCTGGTCGTTGCCGAGCGATGACGGCCCCGGCGACGGATACAAATGTGCCGTCCGACAGCAAGGCTAGTTTCGACGAGGCCACAACTCCTTGGCGGTTCAGGCGGACACGATGGTGGGCCATGGGATGGTGCTCCAAGGTCAGCCCTGTGCCGTCGAAATCCGCGGTAAGCCGTTCCTCGCGATCCATGGGGTCGAGCGGCGACGAAAATGAAGAATCCTCAGTCTCTGCCATGTTCTGTCGAGCTTTGAAGAGCGGTCCGGAAGGCCGGTTTGCACTTTCCACCTGCCACAAAGCGGTCCGGCGATGAACAAGCGCCCGGCCGGAAATAAAATTCAAGGCGCCCACACTGGCGAGGGCCCGCAATTCGTCCTTTTGGATTTGGGGGACGCGTTGTTTCAGGTCTTCGATCGAAGCAAAAGCGCAGGCATCGCGCTGCTCGAGGATTTCTTCAGCAGTTTCTTTGCGCAGCGTCTTCACGTATCGAAGCCCGACGCGCACGCATAAGCCTTGGGGATTCTCTTCCAGCGTGCAGTCCCAGCCGGAACAGGTGACGTCGATTGGCTTGAATTTAAGACCGTGGCGCTGCGCATCCTTTATTAAGGTCGCGGGCTGATAGAAGCCCATGGGCTGGTTATTCAGCATGGCGGCGGTAAACGCTGCGAGATAGTGGCATTTCAGAAACGCGCTGGCATAGGCGATGAGCGCAAAGCTGGCCGCGTGCGACTCCGGGAATCCATAAAGCGCAAAGGACGTGATGGCCTGAATGATGCGGTCCTGTGTCGTTCCTGTGATTCCTTTCGCCTCCATGCCCCAGCGCAGTTTGATTTCGACTTCTTTCATGCGTGCCTCGGAACGTTTGAATCCGAAGGCACGGCGAAGTTCTTCGGCTTCGCCGCCAGTAAACCCTGCCGCGATCATAGCGATGCGGAGAAGCTGTTCCTGGAAGAGCGGCACGCCGAGCGTGCGCGACAGCGTGGATTCGAGAAGGGGATGGAGGCTCTCCACAGGTTCCCGTCCTTGGCGGCGATTCAGGTACGGATGAACCATTTTTCCGACAATTGGGCCGGGCCGGATGATGGCCACTTGCACGACGATGTCGTAGAAACATTTCGGTTTGAGGCGCGGGAGGCAGGACATCTGCGCGCGGCTCTCGACCTGGAACATGGCGATGGTGTCGGCCCGTTCGAGGGCGGAGTAGACAGCAGGGTCGCCCTCTGGGAGATGGCCCAAATCGATTTCCTCCCCATAGTGGCGCCGGATGAGCTGGAGAGAATCTTCGAGTACCGCCATCATTCCCAGGCCGAGAAGATCCACTTTGACGATGCCCATGTCGGCACAGTCTTCCTTGTCCCACTGCACCACAACGCGGCCCGGCATGGTCGCGGGTTCCAAAGGAACGACGGAATCGAGTTGTCCCTGGCACACGACCATTCCGCCGGAATGCTGGCCGAGGTGCCGCGGCAAATCCTGGACCTTCTGGCAGAGCTCAAAGAACTTGCGGATGCGATGCTGCCCGAGGTCGAGGCCGGCATCCTGAAACTGGCGCGCGAGCGTGTCCTGGGAATCCGTGTATTCCCAGGCGCTCACGAGACTGGCGAGGCGGTCCAGCGTTTCGGAGTCGAGCGAAAGAACTTTGCCGACTTCGCGAGCGGCGGATTTGCCGCGATAGGTGATGACGTTTGCGGTCATTGCGGCGCCGAGCTTTCCGTAGCGTTCATATACGTATTGGATCGCGCGTTCCCGCTGGTCGCCGCTCGGAAGGTCCAGATCGATGTCCGGCCATTCGCCGCGTTCTTCAGAAAGAAACCTTTCAAAGAGAAGATTCATCCCCACAGGATCGACCGCGGTGATTCCCAGCGAATAACAGACCGCGCTGTTTGCTGCCGAACCTCGGCCTTGCACGAGAATGTTCTTTTCCCGGCAGAAACGAACGATGTCCCAGACGATGAGGAAATAGCCGGCGAGGTCGAGTTTTTCGATGACCGTGAGTTCCCGTTCGACCTGCTGCAAGGCGCTCTCGTTCTGTGTGCCGTAGCGATGAACCATCCCTTCAAGGGTGCGGGCCCGGAGAAAGGCTGCTTCAGACTCCTGGTTCGGCGTGGGGTAGGTGGGGAACTGGTAGCCGAGATCCTTGAGGGTGAACTTCAAGCGAGACGCAACCTCTTCGGTGTTCCTGATCGCTTCGGGCAGGTCCTGAAACAGGGCGGCCATTTGCGCCGGCGATTTGAGGTGGCGTTCGCTGTTGGCGGAGAGCAGGCGTCCCGCGTTCGAGAGCACACGATGTTGACGAATACAGGTAAACACGTCCAGGAGTTCGCGGTCTTCTGGAGATACGTGGCAGACCCCATTGGTCGCAAGCAGCGGAAGGTGCATCCTGTAGGCGAGCTCGATGGCCGCCTGATTGCGGCGTTCTTCTTCCATCAAGAAGTGACGTTGCAGTTCCACATAGACGCTGTGTTTGCCAAAGATCGCGCACAACTCGTCGAGACATTGTTCCGCTTTCCTGTTTCCTCCGGTGCGCAGCGCGTAAGCGAGCGGGCCTTCGGCTCCTCCCGTCAGGCAAATCAACCCGCTGCTAGAATCGGCAAGCTCCTTCGGCTCAATCGCGCCCGTCCCCTTTTTGGAACGGAGTTTCATCCTGGTGATCAAGCGGCAGAGATGGTGATAGCCCACGGGCGAGGTCACGAGCAGTGCGTAGCGCCATCCGCCGACGCAGCTGACCTCTGCGCCGATGTGTGCTTGAAGTTTCGCTTTCTTTGCAGCCAGATAAAATCGCGGGGCGCCATACAGTCCGTCGCGGTCGAGCAGGGCCATCGACGGCATGCCGTGCGCGGCGCATCCGGCAATCAACGCCTCGGGGTTCGAGGCACCTTCGAGAAAACTGAAGGCCGAGCGGGCGTGGAGTTCGATGTACATCAGTCGTACACCCCGCGCACCCACCACTTTTCCTGGCGCGCGTCGTAGGAAACACGATAGAGGCCTTCGACAGGCGGAGATTCGGAAAGGAAGTGAATCTCGAGGTCCCAGGCGTCTTCCTGCCAAGGCTGGCCTTCCCACCAATCTCCCGACGTGCGCCAGGGCCCTGAGGCTCGAACCACTTTGCCGGGCCTCCCTTCGAAGGCGACTTGGATTGGAATCTTTCCCTCGAACTGTACCCGTGCGGGGAGCGGAGGCCGAAAGACGCGAAAGCCTGTCTGCGTCTCGGAATTCTTTTTTCGAACGGGAGCCACAGCCGGTGGAACGGAGAATTTCTGCATGTGAAAGGCATCCGGACGATGAGTGTCGAGCATCTGCGGCGATCCGACGTTGTTGTCGCCGACGACCGCAGCGATGCGCGCGAGAGTGAGTTCCAGCTTTTGCGGATCAGGCGAAGCGGGAATGAACAAGCCGGTTTGCGTGGCGCGGGAGTGGCCTGGTTCCGCGAGCATGTGGATTTTCTGGACGGGAGCCCCGGGCGGTTTCGCCTGCAGGCGGAGGCGGAGAAGCTTCAACAGCACCGCGGAATCTTGAGACGGAACCGGCAAGTTCAAGGTGCAGGTAAATGTTCTCGGCCAGGGTTTTCGATCGGGAGCTTCACGCGCGGACCGAACAGTGCTCTCAAACGAGGTCTGCAACTCGAACGTTACATGTATCGCGGCAATGGCCAGGGCTCGGGCGGAGATGCGCGCGCACAACTGCTGAAGAAGCCGGCCCAGAAGAAACGAGAGCGGTTCCAGATTATCGACAGCGTCATCCAGTTCGAACCATTCTTCAAAGCAAACCGAACATTGCGCGAGGAGTAGAGGCCGGTTTCCCTTTCCACTCGCCAGAGCGCGCAAATGAACGCCTTCTTGGCCGACACGTTCAGAAAGAGAAAGCACGGGTAGCGAAGCGAGAGACCTGCAGGTGCTCACCCCCCAGCGTTCGAAGATTTCCGCAAGTTGCGGACTGGGCGAAAGCATGCCGACAGGCAGAGTTTCAAGGAATCGTGCCTCCTGACCGTCCGGCACCACGGTCACCTCGGAGAGGGCGCGAGCCACGATCCGAGCGGTTTCCACGTTCGTCGATACGGCAACATGCGCGTCCATTCCAATTTCGGAAGTTCGGGAGAGGATTCTCTGGGCCATCTCTTCCGGTGTGCCGAACAGCCGCGCGAGCCCGGCGAGATCCAAGAGCAAGGTGTCCGGCGCAGCGTCTTCCACGCGCGAGGAGATCGACCAGGCCGCGTCGAGGAGAGCCCGGTGCGCTGTATCCTCCTGGCTCTTGCTCCTATGTCGGATTTGCACCTGTTGGAATTGTTCGGCATTGGCTTTGGTCATGGCCCTGGTCACGCCTAATCTTTCTGCTAGCCGGTTGAACGCGATGACACGGTAGGTCGGCGGCTGTCCTTCGATGACCGCCACGGGTTGCATCCGTAGTTCCGGTTCAGAGCGCGCGATGGCTTGAAACGTAAAATTAGGAACGAAAATCGCAGCAAACGGCATAAGCGATCACGATGGTCCGCAGGGAACCGGGAAGATTCAACCAGCGTCCTTCGTCCTTTCTTTCTCCGAAACAGGCAACCGGTCCTCAGGCGATGAATCGGGCGCAACACCATTCGTCCGCAACTCGAAACGGATGAGGTCCTGGTGGGCGCTTCCCGGAGCCGTGGAGTGCTTGAGGAAGTGTAGATTCCTACGCCGCGTACTACAGCGAATGACTTCGGTCGCGGCGGTCCACCCCTTGAGCAAACAGGCCGGGGTGTGAAAACCGCGCGAGGGCCGGGAGCGCTCCCCTAGGGACCATAGAACGGCTTCTTTTTCGAGACGCAGGACGAGGGACGCGCATGTTTTCGCGTTAGATTCCCGGGAGAGCACCAGCAGAATCGTGGAGGTGTTTTCAACCGTACGCCGCAGCCGGAACCAAACGTTCAGAGGAATTTGCCGAACAAGGCGCGCTGGGGCGTCACTCAAGTCCATGGCGATCATGCCGAATCCCCCGCCATGGAGTAGGACGTCCACGGACCGCAACGCATGATCCAGATTCTTGCAGCGCACCCAGAGTAACTGGTCGAGCGAAACGCCGGCGGTTTCGGCGCGGGCGGGATCAAACGAATCTTGCGCGTCGACCAATGCGCATACTTCTGAATTCGCGGTGCGCGCCGCCAGAGCCGATTGCAGGAAAGAAGTTTTTCCCGACGAAGGGCCTCCGTAAAGTTCCGTGAGGCCACCTCGTGGCAAACCGCCCGTGATTTCATCGAGAACAGGGATTCCCGCGGGGACCGTACAAGGGGATTCCATGTGCGGAAGACGGAATGGCGAAGCGATGCGTCCAGCAAGAGCGGACTCGACCTGCAGGCGCAGAACGGCGGATTTCGAGTGCATGGCGTTGGGGCGAGGTAGAGGGGGGAATTATATTCGCTTTTTATTCGCCTTGAGCAGTTTGGACCGTCTTTTTGTGTTTGTCAAATTCGAGGGTGCATCGAGCACGTCGAGCCTCTTACAACCGGCTTCAAACCAGCTGCCCGGAATGCCAATTAGGGAAGAAACCGGCGCCCGATTGCATCGCGGTTACATATTGGCGTACCTCTCCTTCTTACTCCTTGCAGCGACCCGCTGGCATGCGCCAAACTAATTTGCAGACAACCGCGCCGCGAGTCCGATATTCCCTCCCTCGATTCGTGACGACTCCTCCTCTGAAATCTTTGAACGCCCCTGCGGCGGAGGAATCCTCATGCCCAATTTTCGAAAAGACACGGTCAAAAGTAGGCGCTTCCCCCGGCACGTTCTGGTCTACGGGGGCGCTCTTGCCTTACTTCTGGCCCTCAACCAGACAGCAAAGGCCTCAGCTTGGGGGGGCGACCAAGCGCAAGCAGACGAACGTGAGGCCTTGCGCCGTATGAACGAACAGATTCAAGAGTTGCAGGCAAAGGTAAAGGAGCTAGAGGCGAGACTGAATGGCGTCACGGGAAGCACGCCGCACGCCGCCGTCGAAAGTAGTACTACGGCCAATGTACCTATGGAGGCGACGTCGCTACCCGCCTCCCCTCCTTCAGCAGCCCAGGAGTCCGAAGAGAACAACCCGGTGCCGCGCGTCCTGTTGCACATGTTCGGGGATGTCGGTTACGAGGCCAGCGGCCAAAAAGGAGTAACGAATTCTTTCTATATCGGAACGCTGGATCTCCTCATGACCGGTGCTCTCACCGATCGCGTCTCCATCTTGGGAGAGGTGCTGTTCACTCCCAAGGTTGACAACAGTTTTGGAGTGGATGTTGAGCGATTGCTTCTGCAGTACAAACAAAATGACTACTTCAACTTTTCTGTCGGACGCTTTCACTCGTCGATCGGCTATTACAATACCGCGTTCCACCAAGGAGCGTGGTTTCAGACCACCGTTGACCGCCCATTTATGTACGCCTTCGATGACCAAGGCGGATTTCTCCCGCTCCAGGAAGTTGGTGTAACGATTGACGGCCAGATTCCTTCGGGTAATCTTGGGCTCAATTATGTAGCGGAGCTGAGCAATGGCAGCCAGCATCTGCTCGGCGCGGACCCGGCGCAAAATTTCCGCGACACGAATAATGGCAAGGCCTCCAACTTCGCTGTCTATGCCCGGCCGAGGTGGCTACCGGGGCTGGAGACGGGAGTCTCTGTTTTTCACGATCACATCACATATACGGACAACCACAACTACGCCGAGATCATTTCGGCCGTACACCTCGTTTACACAAATTCGAATTACGAGTTCTTGAATGAGGGCCTGCTCGTGCGCCACTCCGGAGACAATGCCGCCCAGCCGGGAGTGTTTCATACACCGGGTTTCTACACTCAATTCTCACGGCGATTCGGCAAATACCGTCCCTATTACCGCTATTCCTACGTGAACGCAGGCGTTGCGGAACCCATTTATGGCAATCCCGCCGACGGTCCGATTGTCGGGCGGCGGAATGGTTCGTCATTGGGTCTGCGATACGACCTGAACGATCACTCCGCCGTCAAGCTTCAGTACGACCGTCTGTCGCAACGCGGGGTACCGAACTTCAACCAACTCCTGACGCAGTTCTCATTTGCATTTTGAAAAGGTGAGCCACGGTGATGCACAAGTGGATTCTTCTTACAATTCTTGCGCTCGCGCTCATGGTGAGCGGCGCCCGGCTTCTGACCGCCGGCGCCGTAGAGGAGGTGGATGTCGTGGTCAACAAGTCAAACGACATAGCCCCACTTTCCCGCGAGGAGGCTCGAAGAATCTTTATGGGCGACAAGAGTTCGTGGCGCGGAGGAAAACGCATAACCGTCCTGATGCTCGCGCCCGACCAGCCGGAGCGCGTGGTCATTCTCGAAGCTGTGTTCAAAATGAACGAGTCGGACTACACGAAGTATTTCCTGCAAGCGGCCTTTACCGGCCACGTCCAAGCAGCTCCTAAGGATCTTCCGTCCGCCGCGCAGATGAAGGCCCACCTGGTCGCGAATCCCAATGCCATCGGTTATCTCAAGAAGGAAGACGTGGACGACAGTGTTAAGGTGGTGCTGAAGCTTCCTTAGCCTGCACCCACCGTTGCAAAACAACAAAGAATTGGGAGCGCCTCTTTGATGAACAGTATTTCCAGGAGTTTGCGGTTTCAGATCTTCGCCATAGCTTTGGCCGGGGTTTCGATTTTTAGTTTCGTGGCCTTGATTTCGCCTTACATGCAGACCCGTGCTCGGCTGAAGCTGCTCCAACCGCAAATTCGAACGGCGGTCGCAGCCGAACGATTCCTGCGTTATTCCGCCCTGGAAGTCAAAGAAGCCATTGACTATGGTTTGATCGAAGAAGGCCAGGATCGAACAGAAGAACTCCAGAATAATGCCGACGATCTTGAGCGCTGGCATTTGGAAGCCACCAAGGCCCTCGCGGATTTGCGATCCGCGGCCGAGAGCGCACTCGAAACCGGCAGAACGATACGACTTCAAAACAACCTGCTGGTCATTGGACGTCTCGAACAAAACTACATGAGTCTTGCCCACATCGAAGAGCATCTTCACGAATTCGTTCGGGACTCCGTCTCAAGAGAGCGGTTGGCCACGCTCGTTCAGGCGGAATTTATCCCCTCGGCCACCGCCTTCTCTGAACTTTCGAATCAGGTTGTGCACGATCAGGTCACCGACATGCAGTCGGGCGTCTCTCGGCTTTCAGGAAACCTCGACGGCATCGTGCTCTATTCCGGAAACGAGTTGCGCGCTCGCGCGGAGGTGATGAATGGAAATGCTCTAAAGGAGGTACAGGCCGGCTTGTATGCCCGCCTGTTTACCAAGGCTCTGCACAACTTCTCAGAATTCTTGTTGACCGAGAATCAGGCTAACGTTTCCAAGATTCGGAGCAACCAGCAGGAGCTGCAGGTCATAGAAGAATGGAAGATCGAGGATTCCAAGGATCCGGAACCGCAGCGCTCGGCCGAGATCAAACAGCTGCAAGAACTTGAGCTATCTTCGGTCGAGTTCCACGACTACGCTGATCGCATCATCGAGATGGTACGGCAGGGGCGCAAGGACCGGGCCATCAATTTTGTAGAAAAGACCTTCGAACCGCTGATCAACACTCCCCTCTTGAAAAACATGAACGAACTGACAGCGACGGATGAGAAACAACTCTCCGCCGACTCCGAGTTCATCGGCCGTCGGCTCCAGACCTCCATTTGGCTGACGGCTACCATGGTGTTGACCGTTCTGCTGGTTGCCGTTGGCAGTCCCCTTCTCTTGTCGCGAGCCTATGAAAACGCGCTCCAGGAAATCGGCGCGCGCAAGAAGATTCAGGCCGAGCTCGAACAAGCCAAAGAAGCAGCTGAGGCCGGGAGCGAAGCGAAGAGCACGTTTCTTGCGACCATGAGCCACGAAATTCGCACGCCCATGAACGGCATTCTCGGTATGACAGAACTTGTTTTGGACACCGATCTCACTTCCGAACAGCGCGACAGCCTCGGCTTGGTCAAGCTGTCAGCTGAGTCGCTTCTCAGCGTCATCAACGACATCCTGGATTTTTCAAAAATAGAAGCAGGCAAGCTGGATATGGAATCGATCCCCTTCGAGATGCGTGAGAGTTTGGGGGAAACCATGAAGGCGCTGAGCTACCGCGCGCATCAGAAAGGGCTGGAACTCATCTACGAAGTGCAGCCCGACGTGCCAGAGACGCTCGTGGGCGACCCAGGGCGAATCCGCCAAATCATCATCAACCTGGTGGGCAACTCCATCAAGTTCACCGAACGCGGTGAGATCTCCGTGTCGGTGGAGAAGGAAAGTGAAGCGCCAGATTCCGTGCGTCTGCATTTTGCCGTCAGGGATACCGGCGTTGGAATCCCGGCCAGCAAACAGAGCAAAATCTTCGAAGCGTTTTCGCAAGCCGACGGTTCCATGGCGCGCGTGTACGGCGGCAGCGGGCTCGGATTGACGATTTGCACCCGCTTGGTCGGCCTAATGAATGGACGCATTTGGGTCGAAAGTGAACTGGGTAAAGGGAGCACCTTCCACTTGCTCATTTCACTCGGCGTTCAACGGGGCCCCGCCTTGCGACCGAGTCATCTTGAACCGGCCAAGTTGCGAGATCTACATGCCTTGATCGTCGACGATAACTTCACGAATCGACGAGTGCTCCATGGGATTCTGACCCGTTGGGGTATGAAGCCGACTGCCGTTGATGGAGGCCGCGCCGCGCTCCAGGCAATCGAGGGCGCAAAAAATGCAGGATACCCGTTTCCGCTGATCCTCCTGGATGGTCAGATGCCGGAGATGGACGGTTTCACGCTTGCCGAGCACATTCACAAGGATCCCGAATTACTGAATGCCACTATTATGATGCTGACCTCGGCTGGCCATTTAGGCGATGCCGCGCGCTGCCGTGAACTGGGCATCTCCGCCTACTTGGTGAAGCCCGTACGTCAAGGTGAACTGCTCGATGCTATTTGTCAGGTGTTAGACGTAAGGGCACGGAAACAACCAGACCCGCTAGTGACTCGTCATACGCTGCGGGAGGAGAAGCATCGCATCCATATACTGCTGGCCGAGGACAATGCCATAAACCAGACTCTTGCAGTGCGCCTCCTAGAGAAGCGCGGTTATTCGGTGACCGTGGTTTCGAACGGTCAAGCTGCCGTCGAAGCATTTCAAACAGGAGCGTTCGAACTTGTGTTGATGGACATTCAGATGCCCGGGATGGACGGTTTTCAAGCGACCGCGGCCATCCGCGAAAGAGAGAAACTGACTGGCGGACGCATCCCCATCGTCGCGATGACCGCTCATGCCCTTGTGGGCGACCAGGAGAGGTGCCTCGCCTCGGGTATGGATGGTTACGTCTCGAAACCATTCCGAACGAGCGAGCTGTTCGCTACCTTAGAAAGAATGCTGGGTGACAAACCTAAGCCGGAATCTGTCGAACTCGTCAAGTCTCCGTCGCCGTTGATCAAGGTCTGAACTATCGAGGGGCCCGCTAGCCCAGACTCGCAACTTTCTCGTTTCGAGTCATCGACATATGGCGAACTGGCACCCTTCAACACCGCAACACCACTCGTCACGCCATTTCTTCGCTTGATCTTTGCGGCGGTACAACCAAACCCCGTGTTCCTCGCACTTCAAGGTGTTTACACCCGGCTCCTCCGCGAGATTTATTTCGTCGGGCATTCCGATTAATGTGAAGTACCCATTGGCCAGGTCATAGCGAACGCTGCATCCTTCGTAACCGCAGTGATAGGAAGGTCGATTGTCGGTGCCTGAGGGAAGTCCGCTCGCCTCGTATCGCATGATCTTGTGATCACGCGGGCAAACCGGCTCGAGCCTTCGACCAAGTACATATGAATATCCAGGTTGTGTCATCCCGACCTTCCGATCTGTTCACTTAGTGGGATGCTCGGCATCGAACAAAAGTGTCCGTCAAAATTGCGAAACCAATCGAGAGTTGGGGACATAAGGTATCTCACCGCAGGTCCTACCCCCTTCTGTGTACGGCCGGTTCCCTTTGGAGCGCTGCGAAATCCAAGCGCGCTGATCAACGCACGAAGCAAGCGCGTATGATGCGCCGTTAGAAGCTCAAGATGTCTGCGGCGGGGATTCCCGGCTGCAAATGACGGGATTGGCAATTCGGCCCGCAGGCGAATGGATTTCCACGTCGACACGAGTATTGGGGAAGTATGCGATTCGGAACCAACGGAGCGTTGGTTCAAATCACGCCTCTGCAACCAGAAACTATTCTGCCGCAATAGGTTCCGAACACCCTGCAACCATCCGAATTGACAGTCGCCCACCGCAACATCTCTTGTCGCGAGGCTAAGACCCAGTCCGATGCAATCGATGACTTCCTACAAGCCGACTTATCATTACTGTACTGTCGACACGACAGCGCCGACAATTGAGGCTGGTCGTTTTCAGATTATTCGACGATTTGACTGTCCGACAACAATTTCGTTTTGCCGAAGCAAGCAATCTTCGCTCGATATAAACTTCGCTACGACAATCGTCAGATCGTCTCGTAGCCCTGCGTTGCCTGTGAACGCGGCCAACGAAGCAAGAATGGCTCGCCGAGTGTCGTCCGCGCTTTTCTCGGTGAGCGTAGCAAGCAATTCACGCAATCTGCCTTCCCCATATTCCTCCTCGTGCGAATTTACGGCTTCGATCAATCCATCGGAATACATTACGAGAGAATCCCCCGGGTATATCTGAAGCTTGGCCTGTTGATACCGGGCGTCCGGTAATACTCCGAGCACCGGACCTCCGACGTGCAACCGAAATATCTCAACCTTGCTCACGGTCTTATGCGTCAGCAGCGGTGGCCAGTGCCCCGCATTCACATAGCTAAGAGTATGAGCAATTGGATCGTGATAGCACCAGAACATGCTGGCAAATCGCTCCCCCGAAGCCCGTTCGCACAAGAGGCGGTTCAGTTGCTGCGTTTCTGACTCGTGCCGCGAGGGTGATTCTGACCACAGACTTGACCGGACGGCCCCGTGGATCACTCCCATCAGAAGCGCTGCCGGTACTCCTTTGCCCGAGACATCCCCCATGACCAGCGCAATTCCTTCGTCCTTGAGGCGGAACACATCATAGAAATCGCCGCCCACCTGTTCCGCCGGTGTGTACTCCGTCGCGAGATCAACTCCAACATACTTCTCCGTCAAGGGTGGCAACAGCTCGGACTGGACTTGACCTGCAATCTCGAGTTGTTCTTCCAGGTATTTGCCGTGGGCGTAGGAGCGAAACCCAAGCCCCGCAACCACCACCGTTACTAGCAGAGCTAAGGCGCCTGAACAGTTGATCAAAAGATTCCGGCGGATTGGCAGGAAGTTGGACTGATCGACGCTATCCAGCGGGGTCGCGATTTCCAACATCATGGGTGCGGGTGGACCGGATTGGAGGAGCGATGGATTCGCCGGCATTTTTGTAGAGGGCGCGCGAATCGCAAAGACTTCAACCACCACGTCGCCGCCGGCAGTGGCGACAACACGGTAGAGTGGCTCATGATTGCGGGCGTGAACGTGTTCGTCGTCCTCGGAAAATATTTCTTGTGCTGCGACGCCTGCATGCTCTAGCACCTGGCCGTCAGGGCCGCGCAGTTCGATCCATACTGGGTTGCCTCCGGCCTCCATCACCGATTTCACGGCGGAGCTCCGCGTGCCAGGATCCTGCCGCAACTGGCGTTCAAGAGCAGTGGCGTGTTGGCTCATCTGGTGACGGACCTGCTGAGTGGCAATCACCCGGGAGACGAACAGGTAATCTCGAATCGAATTCGCTAGCAACAGCAGGGCAATCACGGCGCTCACGCAAAGCCAGGCTGTGACCCAGCGATAGATCCGTACCGACGGCGGTTTACTAGTCCTAAGTGACTGACTGATCGAGTTCATCTGGGGATGCCATCGAGGTTCCCATAGTCGCACCGTTTCTTTACAACTCAAAAGGTCGGGCCAAACCGACTGACGAAACTAAGCCATTCCACAAGTGAGTGTGTGCAAGAGGTCGCCGACCACTCGGAAGTTGGCCAGATTTAAGTCACGGCCGGATCGCCCAAGCTAAACCGTCCGGCTCGCCCCCAACGTCAATGTGGCTCGTGACCTCTAAGGTCTTCAGGTCCATTACAGCGACATAGTTGTCAGGCCCGCAGGCGATAAAGGCACGATTGCCATCCCGATCGATCAGAATGCCCGCCGCTCCGTGGCCAATTTTCACCCGTTTGAATTCCTTGCGCGATGCTGCATCGTAGATCACTAGATCGCCATCACCCAGACTTGAAATCAGCACAAGCTTTCCATCGGGAGTGAACTTCAGCCGGTTTGCTCCGAACGTCTTCGCGTCCAGCGTAGCCGTCACGGTGCGTGTGGTGAGGTCGACTACTGAGAGCGTACCGTCCTGTGCATTCGCGGTCCATAGCTCGCGTCCGTCCGGCGATACGTCAAAGCCTTCGTCGCCCTTGCCAACCGGAATCACGGTCTCATTCCAATCCATGCGCGGTTGATTCCCTCCCGGTGGGGGCGGAGGAGGCGCGGAGCCTGGAGGCGGCCGCATTCCCGGAGGCGGTCCCATCGGCGGAAGAGCGACTTTCTCCAAGATGCTCACCGTCGCGGAGCTAACGTTGGTTGTGTACACCTGCTTCTCGTCCGGAGTGACGTAAAGCATGTGCGTCCGGTTCTGGCCGGTGCCCATGATCCAATCGATCTTGGCGGATACGGGATCATAGGTCGCAATCGCCTTCGCACCTTCGGCTGTAAACCAGACCTTTCCTCCCTCAAACACGAGCCCGTGTGGGCCATTCAAGGCTCCGGTATCGATGTCCGGCAACGCCTTCTGCGCGACCAAGTCGATGACGGAAAGCGCATGGTATCGGCCCCCACCGTAGATCGAGACATAAGCTGTCTTCCCGTCAGAAGACGCGATCACCTCGTGTGGATCGGCGCCGACAGGAGCGCGTCCGAGAACCTGCAATGTGTTCGAGTCCACGATGGCCAGTGTGTGGTTACGCTTGGAAAGCGCCAACAAGGACTTCTTCGGCGTCGACTGACCAACAACTCCGATAGCGGCGAAAAGGAGCCCGGCCAATGCAGTACTAGCAACTAGCCATTGCGGATTTTTGTGTCGCATCGTTCTCCTCCATTGAGTTTGGTGCCACTCTCTTCGTATAGCTTGCAGATCGTCCTGGGGACTCAGGCCTGGTGAGTGGTCACCTTATCGAAGACGCGCAGGAAGTTCCCTCCGCCGATCTTTCCGATCTCATCCGGCGTGAACCCGGTTTTCAACATCGCATCGACAACCACATAGTAGAACCCGACCGTCTCACCCTGCCATGCCTGGTTGGTTCGTTCCCCGACATGCGGATGCTGCCGCTGACCGGGGCCGGGGCCGCCGGGAGGTGGCCCACCAGGGGCGGGACCGCTCGGACCAGGACCGTTGGGGCGAGGACTCGGCTGAGTTAGTTTGGTATCCGTGCCGATGCACACATGCTCGACCCCGATGACGTCAACCAACGCCCGGACATTTCGCGCATAGTCCAACGCCGTATCCGCCAGATGCGTCCACACACCGACCAAGCCCCCAGCAGTGGCGACCAGTTTCGCCTGCTCCTTGCTAATAAGCCTTGGGCGCATCATCTGCGCCACGGAGGGATTGTGCCCCAGCTGTGTATCAAGACCAGTATGGGAGATGATGACTGGCCTGGTCGTGACCCCAAGCGCCGCTTCCGTGGTTTGCATATTCGCATGCGCGAGATCGATTAGGATTCCTAGCCGGTTGCACTCCTTGAGAATAGCTGCCCCAAACGCCGTCAATCCGTCATAGCGGGGCGGGTTGGTGTAAACGTCTCCCAGCGGCACCGAAGCGTCGCTGTCGTGAAGCAGGCCAAAATGCCGCAAACCCCGCCCATAGGCTTCTTCCACACGCTCAAGATGACCTTCAAGAAAGTGACCACCCTCGACCGCCTGGATGACCGTTGGCTGGCCATTCTTATGCGCGTTGCGGATGTCGTCCGGAGTAAGCGACCGCTTCATGGCATTCCGTTCCAGCTGCCGATCCATAGACGCTAGACCTCTGAGAAAGCGGTCGTAGGCATCGCCGGGTTGATAATCAGTCGCAAAGGTCATGCAAATGGCTGACAGGCCCGACCGCTGCATTTCGCTGGCCAGGTCTATATTTGGGCCCGGCATTTCGGCGGCAGTGAGGGGAACGTCGATGTGATTGTGAGTATCAATCCCAATAGTCTTGGCTGCGATGTCGGCCACCCGCGGATCGGTTATGTCCGTCGCCCAGCCTAAGCGTGGACGCAGCAGGATCGTCGCACCCGCTGTCATTGCAATACTAGAGAGAAATTGCCGCCTTGAACCGCTTGGCTGAAATTCCATCAAAGGTCTCCATCACGACATCAGACTCTCTTCACCACTTCCTCAAGGCTGGTACCAAACTCTTTGAGGATAACGGCCGCCGCGTTGCGGCCAGGAATACCCGTGACTGAACCGCCAGGTGCAGTACACGCGCCTGTCTGAAACAGTCCCGGGATTGGCATGCGGTAATCGGCCCATCCAGGAACCGGTCGCATCGTTCCGTTCTGCGCCGAATTGTATGCACCCGCGTGTGCACTGCCGCGCCACATACTGCTATTCATTCTTTCAATATCCAGAGGACTTTGAATGAACTTCCCGATGACCTTGTCGGGCGTCAGGTTCGGGGCGAATTTCCGGAAGTGGTCGAGCAGTGAATCCGCGACCCGGTCTTTGATCTCATCCCAATATTTAGGACCTTGCTTCAAGTTGTACGGAAGGTTGGTTTCAATCTTAACGGTATGGCAGCCGGCCGGTGCACGTGTCGGATCCACAACGCTGGGTGAGACGATCTGCAAACCCGGAGGATCCTCCAGGTCGAGTTCTCCGGTGGAATTCTCGTAATTCAGAAGCAGATACTTTTCCAGCCGGGGACAGATGACCGCCTCGCCAGTAGAAATTGTTGCGCCGCTTTGCAGCGGGTATTTCGGAGCCTCAGTAGTCGCGTAGTGAAGGCTGATCATAGCGTGCTCCGGTTGAAACAATTCAACGCCTTGAAGGAACTCCTCACCCCAGAGCGAGCGAGGAGCCATATCGACCAGATGCTTGATATGTATGGTAGACACGACGGCCTTTTCAGCGCGGAACGTGTCACCATCAGCGCAGCGAACACCGGCGCAGCGGTCTTCTTCGATGATCAGCTCCGTTACCGGTTTATTTGTAAGGAGCACTCCTCCGTGCCCTTCGATGTAGCGGCCAAGCGCGACCGTCAGTGTTCCGGAACCACCTTTAGGAATCACGCGGCCATTGATATGGAAATTCACCAGTGAATAAGCCTGGCCGCCGGTGTCCGGATCGCTGGGGGGAACCGACCCCAAATGGCCGCACATCAGGGAAGCGCGTCGCACATGCTCGGATTCGAATAAATCACATGCGAGTTGGTATCCCGACATGGCATAGCGGCGTTTCCAAAGCCCGGCCAGGGGGATTTTGGGCGCACTTCCAGCCGTAGCTTCGGCTGCGGCATGCGTGGCTGCGGTGTACGCCTTATATTCAGCAACCATCTTGCGATAGGTATTGGCGTCTTTTCTGGAGATGCGAGCGATGGTCTCACAGGTACGCTCAAGATCCCGCCAGATGGTGATGGATTCGCCATCGATAAACGGGATGTGCATCACTGGATCGGACTCGATATATTCGCCGTAGCCGTAGTCACGAAGTTTCAGCTCATCATTCCTTATCACCGGGTTCTGTGAAAACCCAACGTGTGCGCTGGAGAAGAGATCGTCTTTAAAACCGGGATGGCAGACTTCCGCGGTTTTGGCCCCGCCACCAATGATCGCTTGGCCTTCAAGCACCACGACCTTGTACCCAGCTTTGGCAAGATATGCGGCGCACAACAGGCTGTTATGCCCAGCGCCTGCCACCACGACGTCAAAACGTGCAGCCGGTGTGGCCGCTCGGGTAGCGTTAGTCAACGCCGAGAGCGCCAGCGGCACACCGGCACCCGCTTTTACAAAGTCGCGGCGAGTGATGGAAGTCATCGATTGACCCTCCGTAGTCGACAGAATCTTAAGTTACCCCGACTCCTTGCCCCAGGGCGTCATTCCGTGAATCCTGACGTTGTGATTCCTTCTTCCATCAAGCCGATGTTGTCCACCATTCGAAGGCGGCCATCCAGGATCTTGAACACTTCGTTGATCTGCATCCTGCGGTTGCTGTTGCCGTAGTAGAGAAACGCATAGCCGATGACGATCCCGCGTTCCGGATCGACCAAGCCAATGCGCACTTCGGCTGCTGGCCCCCAGGGCTTCGGCCCAAGATTGCTCTCATAGCAGCCGTCGTCGCCGCCCTCCTCAATACCATTCCGTGGGTTATGCGTAACGCGGTTTCCGCTGTGGTAGCGGTCGCAGCGAGGGTCGTAATCGGCTTGAATTGGATTGTGGTCAGTCAGCCCCTTGAAATAGGAAGTGATGATCCGCTGCAGCTGCTCGCGTGTCGATCGCTCTTCCAGCGGCACAATCGTGTTGAAAATCGGATCGTATGGCACTAGGTTCTTGATGTTGACCCTTGGGCCATCGTCGAAATTGATCTCGACTTCTTTGATCTTTCCGTCCAGTAGTTTGAGCCGCGTGCCGATGTAGACCGTTTTTCCAGCCGCGGTCTCCGCCGCCACATGCTCAATGACATTTCCCAGAATTGGGTCGGCGTACACCCCCTCCGACAGAATCTTCGTTACCCCAATCCACTTGCTATCACCAAGAGCGATGGCTTTGGTGTTCTCACGTATGTTTGCATTGGCCGCGAGAGGGATCCTTTCCGCGGTGTGTGCAAGCATGTTTGCGTTGAACTGCTTCGCCTGCTCAAGAAGGCAGGCACGGTCGCAGGTTGCGGCGGATGCCCCGGTGCTCAAGATGAACGACGCTGTTGCCGCAAACGCCAAACTCAGGATTCTCAACGCAACTGTCATGAATCTTCCTCTCTTCGGTGCTCCCGCTACCCCATCATTGCCAAAAGCCCAGCCGGAATGGCCGTGCCGCTTAACAGCATGCTCCAGACAAGCGCCCGGCTTCGGTTGTATTTGAACGCCATGTAAATACCCAGCGAGGTAGAGAAGACCAACCCAACCGCCATCGCCAGAAAGAAACATTTCAGAGCCAGCGTGAGCTTGTTCGTCCCGCGTTCCTCGTTCGGTCGGCCACCTTCTGGGTGCACCGGTCGCCGTGCCTCATCAGATTCCGGCGGTCCTTTTTGTTCCCCGGCAAAACCCGGCGGCGGTCCGCGTCTTTCGGACACAGTCTGATTCTTGTGAATAGACCCCAGTTTTTGCATCCATGCCGGCGGTTGGTAGGCTTCGCCTGGATGGCCTTCATGCAAACCAAATAACTGCAGTGCGCCGGTAAGAGCGAAGAAGAGGATTGAGGGAGCAAAGAGCGTCCCAAGATAAAGATGCCACTCTCGAGCTAGTTTCAGCCGAGCCGCGCTCTTGGATGGCTTTTGCAATTCTGCTTCTTTGTCCGAACTTGTCGTGTAGTTCATTTGGTCAGTGGGCGTTACTTGCAAAATGTGGGGTGATTGTGCATTCTTCTCACGATAGGATGTTCGGATGCTTGGGATATGATTGCAAGTAGGCACCTTTATGAGCGATAGTCACCTCCTGGAAACCACCCCTCCGTGGAATGTCTTTGACAGCCACTGTCCCACTCGGCAAGTCCTTGATCTCATTGCCGATAAATGGACCGTCCTGGTAATTCGGCGGCTCTCAGACGGCACCCTCCGCTTCGCCCAGCTTCGCCGCAGCGTCGATGGGATCTCGCAAAAGGTTCTAACCAACATCCTTCGCGGACTGGAACGGGATGGCATTGTGACCCGTCGCATCTACGCCAGCGTCCCGCCCAAAGTTGAATACTCGCTGACCAGCCTCGGCCGATCCTTATGTGGGCTGGTCGAAGGCATCTGCGGTTGGGCAGAAGCAAACATCGAGCACGTTCAAGCCGCGCGCGAGGTGTATGACCGTACCCCCCGAGAGATAGCCACCACTATTGGCCACGTGAGTGATCGCGGGATTGTCGTGTAATTCCTTAGAGCACAGCGCGACCAATGATGGCCGCTGCCGGGAGAGCGCAGGGGCCTTATGGAGCTATCGCTTTGATTCGAAACTTCGGCAGCAACCGCGAAAAATCTCTTCCAAACCAACACAACAGGCTGACTAGGAACAATGCTGCTGCCAGCACGTCGCCGTGTCGCGCGGCGTTTTCCACCAATGGGTCGACTGCGGTCGGCACACTCAGCGCGCGTTCAGCGATCCAGCCCATCGACGCGAATGCCGCAAACAATCCTCCGCCTATGCGCAGCGCCGAATAAGCGCGGGTCCTGCTCAGCAAAAGAAGTGATGGCAAAATGGCGGCGACGACAGCCAGTTGCATCGTTTCGATGCCGAGATTGAAGCCCACGAGGCTGACGAGCCGATACCATCCATCAAATCCGAGTTCGCTCAGGGCCGATGCAAACGCCAGACCGTGGATGAGGCCAAAGAAAGCCGCGATGGCAGCTTCGCGACCCGGGAAGAGTGGGCGAATAGCGTGAATGGCGGAAACGAGAATCGAGACGGCGATCATCACCTCGACCGGGCGGCTGGGTAGACTAACTACGCCGAAAGCGGCCAACGCGAGCGTCAGGGAATGTCCGAGGGTGAACGCCGTGACAATACGCACGATGCGTATCAGGCTCACGCGCACGCTGGCGCAGGAACCCCAGCGGGTCCCCAATGCAAGAAGTGGGGCGGGCAGGAGCAGCGCAATCAGGAAGAGCAGATGGTCTGTGCCTTCGGCGATGTGCCGTATGCCTAAACGGAATGCTCCTGCAAATCCGCTGAGAGTCGGTGGATTTGTTCGGCCCGCATTCGCGGACTGCGTGAAGCCCACCTGGTAGAAAGACTGATTCTCGTTGCGGCTTTGCGCCGTGATCTGAATATTTCGGTCGCCGGGAATAAGGCTGTTGACGAGATAGACGGCGATCTCGCTCTTATGACGATTCTCGAAGATTAGTTGGCGGTTCAAACCGCCTTCGGGTAGTTCAGCGCTGAAATCGATGTGTATTTCGCCGATGCCTTGCTTCATCCCGTCAAGCGGCGGGAAATCGGCCGAAATCAGGCGGAGCGCTAGTGGTTGGCCATCAACGCTGAGAGAGAGGTCGTTCAAGACGCGCTGAGCGTAGGTTTGCCGCTCAACTTCGGAAATCACACCGTCGCCATTCGTGTCAATGCTCGCGATGACCGCTGCAGAGACAGCAACGCCCGGAACAAGACGCATAGAGCCCACAACGCGGCCCGCATCGAGCGAAAGGATGGTTGCCTCAAGATATTCGTCGAGACGGTGAGCGAACAGCGTCGCGGGCAGCGAAAGAAGGACGGCGAAGATGAACGTTTTTCTCATTGGGGCAGGGTGAACCTGACGCCGTAGTCGTTCGTTGGATCGCGGTACATCGTATGGACGTGCATGGTCGGATCGCCGCCGACACCCTGCGGCGAAAACTCGATGATGAGTTTCGGTCCTTGAATGCGGTAATAAGAACTGCCGTTCTTGCCCGGCTCATGGGTGGCAGGGCCGCTCCACGCGAAGTAAGTGTCCTCGAGGCCTGCCTTGACCTCCGCCAGACGCGGCGTGGCGTATGCATCGTTGACGATGCCCACCCACTGCGAAATCACGTCGAGCAGCAGTGCGCGCTGCTTGTCGTTCATCGCGGATGCTTTCAGGCCCTCAGGTTGAATGACCTTTCCGGTCTGGCCCGGCCCGAGCACTAAATCTCCCACGCGATAGTTGAGAGTGGCTTGGTTGCGCTGTGAGTCGCCGAGCGCATCAAGCAAAGCGAATGCTTTGTCGTTCTCCGCCGCGAGGACGCGCACGGTTTTGCCGCCCGCCGTGTAAACAGCCGGTTGAGCCCCCGTCAGGGTTGGGGTTCCCACTCCGTGCTCTCCGGCCATTACGATGTTGAGCCCAAGATGATGCCCGCCGAATTGCAGCATCCACGGCGAGGTCGCGCTCGGACTCCCAAAGATGCCTATCGTGTAGACGGCGGAGCCGGATGCGAATGGTGTCCCCCCGTCCGCGAGTGCCTGATCGGACCCCATGATTTCGAGAACTTTCTGGTAACCGCTGGGACTTAGAAGCACCCGGAGCAGATCCATCGCGGCGTCACGCTGTGCGGGGCTGAGGCTGCCAAGCTGCAGACCCGGACGCGGCACATCGCTGACCGGATAGTTTGACCAGACCGCATCACCGTATTTCTCTCCGACAAAGCCACCTGGAGGCCCCATGCCTGGACCGCCTCCCGAGCCTTGGCTTGGAGGTCCGCCATGATTGGGGTCTTGGCCGGATTGCGCTGGCGGTGCGCCGCCGGGACGTCCGGCTGGGCCGTTTCGGCTGAACTTTGCAGCAGTGGCCGTCTTCTGTGGCGAAAACGGGAAGTGTACTTTCTGTCGCTGATCCGCCGTTAGCGCGTCGAGAAAAGCATTGGTCGCGGTCACGACTGCCTGCGTCCGGGAATCTATGGAGGCTTGTGCGGCCTTGTTTCCGTTCAGCGCAAAATATCCGGCCAAGGCGACGAAGCCGACCGTCGCAAGAACAAGAAAGAGGATTCTGTTCACTTTGCTTGCTCCGTGCTTCATCTTTGGATCAACCGGCTGCCGTAGTCGTTTTCCGGGTCGCGGTACATCGTGTGAACGTGATTGGCGGGCTCGTCGTTCTGCGGCGCGTATTCGATGACAAGATGCGGTCCCTGTATGCGGTAGTACGCCATAATGTTAGCTCCCGGATCGGCGGTGGCAGGACCGCTCCACGCAAACCAGGTTTCATTGAGATCGTTTTTCATTTGCTCCATCCGTCTTTTCGCCGCTGTCTCGTTGATGATCCCTGCCCACTCGCCAATCAAGTCGAGTAGCTGAGTGCGCTGCTTGTCGTTCATCGCGGAGGCTTTCAATCCCTCCGGGGCTATCTTCCTGCCGTCCTGTGCTGGCCCAAGCACAAGATCGGCTACACGGTAGCCAAGGATTGCCTGCTTGCGTTGTTCGTCCGAGAGCGATGTGAGTAATGTCAGGGCTTTGTCGCTCTCGCGGCCGAGCGGCCGTATCGTTTCGCCGTTGAGATGAAAGAGCGCAGGCTGCGCTCCGGTTAGTGTCGGCGTCAAGACGCCTTCGCTTCCCGCAATGGTGATGTTGAGGGCGAGGTGATGGCCGCCGAACTGGAGCATCCACGGTTGGGTTGCGGAAGGCGTGCCCAGGAATGAGATGTAGTAGAGATCACTTCCAAACATCGCGCCGCCTTGTGGACCGCCGGGACCGCGCGGGCCACCCGGGGGTCCGCCAGATCCCGACTGAGGTGGCGGACCGCCCGCGCCCGGAGGCGGAGGGCCTCCGCCGCGAGGGCCGCGCTTCGATCCGTTGTTCTTGAAATCGTCGTCCGCCTGCCGGATCTGTTGCACCTTCTCAAGTCCCTGCGGACTCAGTACAGTTGCAAGCATAGCCATCGCGGCTGCTTGCTGTTGAGGAGTCATTTCTTTCAGGCTGATACCGCCGCGCGGCACAAAACCTGTCGGAAAGTTCGACCAGCGGGCGCGCTGCGTCTGGTCACTGAATGAATAGAGCACATGCTGGCGCTGTCCCTCGTCAAGGGTCGCAAGAAAAGAGTTGGCCGCGTCCACGATCTGCGCAGTCGTCGTTTGTTTCTGTGGAGCAGCGACTGCCGACGCGGCAATCAAAATCAGCGCGGCCGCGAAGATTTTTGTCGAAAGAAATCTCATTCCTGAATTCTCCGTCTTCATCAGTGGGCGGTTACAACAGTGTATTCCCTAAAACCGGGCAATTCGTTCCGGATTGTCGGATTCCGGCACACTACGCCCTGAGCGTTCAGCCGTGAACCATTGAATTGATATCGGAACGGGCAGGAGGCCCGGCGCGGCGTGTTCTGCATGCTCAACGAGGAAAGAGTTCCGCTGAAGAAATCTCAACCCGCAGACTGTGATGTGTTGCACGACCCGAATGTATTTTGGCAGTCCGCGCGTCGTTGTAAGATGTTGTAAAAGCGCTTCTCGCTACACTGTCACGGCAGAGGCCGGTTGTTTAAGCCGCTACGCGAATGATTGGGAAGCGGAACGATAGGACTAAACAATTCGGATGGTTGCAGGCCCCCGCAACCAAAAAATCTTTTGCCTTCAATTAGTTCCGCGAACCCCGCAACCATCCGAATTGACAATTTCGAGTTCCAATCAGGTAGACGATCAAAAAGGGAGATAATTCCCCTATTGCCCCAATTTGCGCGCCTCGCGTTTGAGGTATTCCTGACGATGCTCCGATCCGATAAGATCTCCCCATGGAACTCAAGGTCCTGTTTAGCGAAGATCCCGCATTTGTCCTAAGGAGGGCTGACAAGTTCCTTTCGTCGGAACCAGTTCTGCATAATCTGATTCTGTCGATTCTGCACTCTCGCATCGCTCAGGGCGACGCAGGTCGGTATTGGATCGCATTGCACGGAGAGGAAGCCGTCGGCGTGGTCGTTCAGTCACCTCTGGAATATCCAGCGACGCTGACGCCCATGGAACCGCGAGCGGTGCTGGCAATAGTGGATGCAATTGCGGAGGCCGGAGTGACTCTAGCCGGTGTCAATGGGGACGCGGCGACGGCAGCCAGCTTCGCTGGGCAATGGAGTGAACGACGTAAGTCGGCGGTCATACCGTTCCAGGGAACGCGTCTCTACGAACTCTTGGAACTGGGAGAAGTTCCCCGCAGCGCGGGTCATTTACGCCAAGCAGGTCCGAGAGATCGCAGTTTGATGATTCTCTGGACCCGTGCATTTCAGGACGAAATTGGGGAGTCTGCAAACGACACCGAGCGTCGCGTAGACCGGGCGTTGGCCGCTGGACAGATCTGGCTGTGGGATCAAAACGGAGAGACAACTTCTATGGCGGTTGGCCGGGAACCGGCGCAAGGCGTAGTTCGCTTGTCTGGCGTCTATACGCCACCTGAGAAGCGAAGGCGCGGCTACGCGGCAGCCTGCGTTCATGCGCTGTCGAAACATCTCCGCGACAGTGGGTATCGGTGCATTCTCTACACGGACTTGGGCAACCCTACATCGAATTCCATTTACCGGCGAATCGGATATAAGGCTGTAGCCGAGGCTCTCCGTTATCGCTTTGACTGATTGAGCCACCAAAAGCGGCAGTCCAACCCTGCAGGTTACCTGCTGTGTGTCGGCTATACGGAAACTATCGTTGCCATCCGCTTTGGTCGGTGGTGTCATGCACGGCAATGAACCAGCTCGCTGCGAAACGGGATTGAGAGCAATTGTGTATTCGGTGCGTATCGGGCCTCCGCAACCAGAAACTATTCTGCCGCAATAAGTTCCGCGTACCCCGCCACCTTCCGAATTGACAGTCCGCCCTACCGCAACATCGTCGAGGCCCCGACCGTAGGGCATCGCGAGGAGCGCGACTCAGTATATCTTCCGAAAGTTCCGAAATAGGCCGGCTGTTTGTTAAACCATGCACCCAGCTGCGATACGCGGCGCATGGGGAAGCATAAATTAGCCCAGGTGTCAGGGTTCAGAGATCAGCAAGCAAAAATCGGGAACTCCAAAATCCACACTTGACATCGGCAGATAATTCACTACCATATGGTTGTGGATAAGTTAGATACAACATTTGCGGCTCTGTCTGATCCAACTCGCCGGGCGATGATCGAGCGGCTCACCCGTGGGCCTGCTTCTGTGCACGGCTTGACGGAACCGTTTGCCCTCTCGCAGCAGATGATTTCAAAACATATTGCCTACCTGGTGCGGGCGCGGATTGTGATCAAGACCAAGCGTGGAAGAGAGAGCGTGTGCACGCTTAGGCCAGCGGCGATCAAGACGGTCAGCGACTGGGCGATTAGCTATCGCCGATTCTGGGAAGAGAGTTTCGACAAGTTGGATGTGGTTGTGAATCAAATGAAAAAAGCGGAGATCAGAGATGACAAAAAACACGGCTAACGAGAAAGAGCGGATGGTTATCACTAGAGTTTTTGACGCCCCACGCGCATTGGTTTGGAAGGCGTGGACAGACCCGAAATATGTGATGCAGTGGTGGGGGCCGAAGGGTTTTACTGCGCCTTTTTGCGAGATCGATTTTCGCGTAGGAGGAAAATTTCTCTGCTGCATGAGAACGCCGGATGGGCAGGAGGGCTGGAATGCCGGGGAATACCACGAGATTGTTCTGCACGAGAAGATCGTTTACTCCATGTACTTTTCCGACTCGAAGGGAAACAAGGTTGAGCCTGAGGAGTATGGAATAGAACATGAGGCCATAGACGATGCGCACGACGTGGTTATTTTTGAGGATTTTGGAAACGGCCAAACGAAACTCACCCTCATTGGAAGTGAACCCATGGAGAGCGCAAAAAACAGCGGGCAACTAGAGGGCTGGATCGAGATACTCGATAAAGTTGCCGCAGTTGTGGCGGGGCTGGCACAGGCGAAATGAGCAGCTAAAGCTTGGATGATCGTCATGTGCGAGCTACTGAACATGAAGTAAAGGCAGGCGCAACCGAACATGCAGAACTTGGCTACTGGAGAAGACTATGCGAAATAACATTCTGACACTCATAACTGTGCTGCTCTTGAGTCTCGCTGGCACTGAAGTTAGCGCGTCAGGAGTTCCGAACGCAGAAAGTAAAACTGGATACGCACCGATTCATGGCATGCAGCTCTACTATGAGATTTATGGCCAAGGTAAGCCGATGGTTCTGCTCCACGGCGGAATCACCGCTTTCGAAGGCTTTGGCACTAATATCGATGCTCTGGCGAAGTCCCGTCAGGTGATTGCGGTGCATTTGCAAGGACATGGAAACACCGCCGACATCGATCGTCCTTACCGCTTTGAAGCACTGGCCGATGATGTAGCCGCGCTGGTCGCGTACCTGAAGCTGGGGAAAATTGACTTGGTCGGCTATTCATTCGGTGGAGGTGTCGCATTGCAAACTGCTATACGACATCCCGAAATTGTCGATCACCTGGTGGTGATTTCCTCTGAGATGGCCCAAACCGGATTCTATCCGGAAGGGCTTGCCGCGTTCGCACAGATGAGCAAGAACGCACCGATGCTTGCAGACAGCGTCAAAAAGTCACCACTTGCGACGATGTACCCGAAGACGAACTGGGAAACGTCGTTCAAAAAGATGGGCGAACTGGCCAGCA
>Ga0210395_10000461_pt1 | contig 32219 bp, 24 predicted proteins | sample IncBWH4OmetaG_FD_150861 | JGI IMG/M metagenome (GOLD analysis project Ga0210395, IMG submission 150861) | Forest soil microbial communities from Barre Woods Harvard Forest LTER site, Petersham, Massachusetts, United States - Inc-BW-H-4-O ... | reverse complement strand
CGTCGGAGATCTTTGGGTCGTCCTCAAATGTGTCGAGATCAAAACCCGGGTTCGGAGTCAACGGTCCCTCCAGACGTGAGCTGATGCAGGTAACTGTTAGTCCAGCCCATCGCCACCTGGATGACGGCGTGCAGCCCCGAGGTTCGCTGGCAACGACCGCCACAGCCGTCATCAGCGCCCAGGCAAGGGAAAAAGATACGGCATCGGGGGACGTGACACCGACCTGCAGGGAGGCCAAGAGTTTGCTGGCCGCAAAAGCGGCGACCAAACCGAGCGCGCCACCCAGCACGATTAGCCGAGCAGCCTGCATCACTACGAGGCGGAGCAGACCGCTTCGCGACGCACCGAGAGCTCTGGAGTCCCGGGATATTGCGCGCCGAATAGGTGATGAACGCCGGACCTGAATGCCACGCATTGGCCTTGAGAACGAGTTCTCTGAGTGGGAATCGAGACTTGTCGTCGAAGCAGTTTGCCAGCATTCTTTCACGTCGCTCGACCTCCGCGTAGGAAAGCTGATTTTTACAGCCGTCGGCTGCGAAAGCTTCCCCGCGGCTCCCGTTTGCTTGATTGGAGGTGCTAACTTTTGGCCTTAGAAGGCGTACTTCAGCCAGAATTTGATCTCGCGGTTTCCATTGATGGTCGACGCGATGTCTCCAAAGTTCGGGCTCAGCAAATCATAGCTGTTCACACCCCCGTTTGTGAAAAGGTTAGGGTGATTGAAGGTATTGAAGAATTCCGCACGCAACGTAAACGACTGCCGCTCACGGAACTTAAACGAGCGCTGTACAGCGGTGTCGTAGAACATCTGCCCAGGTCCAAAGAACGTGTTGCGGCCCAAGTTGCCATCGGCACTAAGTCCATTCGCCCCAGCAGGCTGAATGATGTAGCGGAAAGTTGACGCTGGTGCGGCAACGCAGGCAGAAGTGCCATTCAAGCAGGGCTGGATCGGGAAAATTGTGCCCGGTGTGGTCGTGAGGCCCAATTGAGTGCCGTCAATGCCAACAGACGTAAACGGTGCATTGGGATTGCCAAGGTTCGGTCGGTCGTTTGCAGAGTGGCCGTCGCCGTTCGCGTCGAACCCATCGAAAATCGTCTCCGGCGAGCCACTTTGGAACGTCGCATCTCCTGACCATTGCCAGCCTCGCGTCACATAGCTCAGAGTCTTCATACCCCAGTTGCTCGTATTGTGAGGGTAGGGCACGTCTAGGATATAAGTCATGACAAAACGATTGCGCCGATCATAGGCAGACGGCCCGTAGTCACCCTTTTGATCGAACACATTCTGCGAGAAAGAACTCCCACCCGTCGTCGTGAAAACCTCCGACGTGTCATCAATCAGCTTGGAATAAGTGTAGGCGCCACGTAGCAGCAAGCCGTGTGAAAATTTGCGGTCCAAGGTGACCTGTCCCGAATGATAGAACGAGTCGCCTGAATTGTCGCGCACCACCACCTCGCCGATATTTGGATTCAGACGAAGTCCAGTGTTCGGGTCAACTGGATTGTAATCCTGGTTGTTAAAAAGGTGTTCGCCGCGAGTGCCCACATACGCTGTAGTTAGTATGAAACCCCCGGGCAGCTGCCGCTGGATGTCAAGGTTCCATTGTAGGGTAACTGGATTCAGCATGTTGCTCGCCATCGTATCGACGGTTGCCTGTGGATTGTCGACCGGCGTCAGCGAGCTCAGCAGGCCCGTCGCATTCGGCAATCCGCGGGTTCCCGAGTTGGCCGAAGTTGCTGTCAGCGTTCCTCCCGTAACGTTGGGAGTCGTACTGCCGGTGTTGTCGAGAATGTTAGTAAAGATCCCGTCGTAGAACATTCCAAAACCTGCACGAATTACGGTCTTACCATCCCCCAATATCCCCCTCCAGAATCTTGGGGTGTACGCAAACCCGATTCGCGGAGCGAAATTGTTCTTGTCTCCCTGCTGTTTCGTCGCGAAGAGGTTCGGAAAAACCGCTCCGGCCAACCCAGGTTGGAATTGTTGAATATTGAGAGATGGGAAAGGAAGAATATTGCCAACGGTACCCCAATATTCGTATCGCAACCCGAGATCGACAGTAAAATTTGCCTTCACGTGCCAAGTATCCTGTGCATAAGGCGCGTAGATACCTACGAACGGTTGGATTTCAGGGTTGCCAAAGTTGATCGAGACCGCTCCGCTGGTTCCGGTAAAGTCGTCGATGAAGTTTCCTAGGGCGCTGTACGCGGGCGACGTTGCGCTTGCGTTGTTCGGTTCGAAGGTGATCGTTCCCCGGGAGTTGAACGGAATTCCGTCATCTACCTGCAGATAGTCGATGTCGGCTCCAAATTTTATGCTGTGACGCCCAAACGTAAGATTGACGGCATCTTGAAACTGATACGACTTGTGACCCCGGAACTGTGGAATGCCTGTCGGAATTCCAAGGCCAGGCAATCCCGTATCGGCAAGAGAGATTCCCGGCGTGTTCGCCAGCGGATTTGCGAGAGTAGCGCTTGTCGGAACGAAGCCGAAGTCGATATTTGAATACGAGAATCGAAGCTCGTTCAGAGCTCTCGACGAAAACGTATGGCTCCACACTCCGGTAAGCGCTTGCGCCGGTCCTCCTTGCTGCGTATCGAATGCCGGCAGATTGGTTGGGAAATTAAAGAAGTCGGGCAAGACTGACGCATCTGTTCGTCGATAGCTGGCACGCAGCGCGTCCACCGGCGTCGGGTTGTAATCGACCCGGACTTCCCACTCGCGGTTAAGACCTACGACATCACCCTGGCTGCGAACGAAAGTGCCTACGTCCAGGGAACCCCGGTCCACGCCACTACTGTTCAGTCCCAGCGCAATCGGCTTTCCATTTGAAACCGGCGCAACGAGCCCCCCTAACGAGCTCAACAGCAGTTGCACGTTCGGATTAGGCAACAATCCTTGCAACGTGGCGATTCCGGCCGCCGTTGGAATCGTGATAGGCTCAGCATCCGCGGCCGCAGACGCGAAGTCACGGTCCCACTGAGCACTGCCGAAGAAAAACAGCTTGTCGTGCTTCACAGGTCCGCCAAAGGCAAATCCGAAAACATTTTCATTGTCGCGCGGATTAGTTGTAATGCCCCCCAAGGCGTCCTGTGGTGAAACGGCGGCAAAGGAGTTATTCCGGTTCTGCCACCACGCCTCTCCGTGGTAAGCGTTTGTCCCACCCTTCATAATTTCATTTGTAACTGACCCTCCGCCTCGGCCGAACTCCGCGGCATACGAGTTCGTTAGAATCGTAACCTCTTGAATCGCACCCAAATTCGTTGTTTGGAATGCTTGTCCATTGATCGAGTTATCGTTGTTGTCTTGTCCGTCGATCAAGAAATTGTTGGCGCGTGGCCGCGTTCCATTCACCGAAAAACCCATCCCGTTGCTTAACGAGAATCCGTTGCCGTCCTGAACTCCCGGTTGCGTCAATACCAGCTCGATCGGGTTCCCGCTTAGGATCGGCAAGTCGTGGATCTCTTGTTGAGAGATCTCCGCTCCCAGCGACCCAGACTCTGTCTGCAGATCTTGGCCCGTTGTCGCCTCGACGGTCACAGTGTTGGTGACGCTGCCAACTTCTAAGTTGGCGTTCGCTGTGACTTCCAGCGAACCTTTAACGTGTACGTCTGCCAGCTCAAAAACAGAGAATCCACTGGCCTCGACCCTCACTGCATAAGTGCCGGGCGTCAAGTTCTCAACCCTATACGCCCCTGCGGCATCGGTTTCCGTGGTGCGATCGATTCCCAAATCCTTACTGATCGCAGTTACCTTAGCCTTGGGGACCACCGCCCCAGTCTTATCTAAGACTGTCCCAACGATCGTTCCATTGCTGGTCTGCGCAGCGGCCTCTGGTCCCGCCAACACCACTATGACCATCACAAACGCCAGCACGGAGCTCAGGGCAAACACAAATCCACGACTCCGCCAAAATGCAGATTTCATATTAGTTGCTCCCGTTAGCTTTCTTTGTGTGCTTATTGCTCCCAGCTTGATGTACCACATACATCAAGCTGGAGGCTTAATAAGACATGTGCAAGAGGCTGCCCACTTCCGTTTTGAGATTTGATCCGACTGGCGGCGCGTAACCCCTTTGTTTCTATACGCTTTACTGAAATTATTTGCAATTTATGTTTTCTTTATTCAGGTATGTATATTTATCATCAACATCTCTTCAGGATTTTGAAGAACAAACGCGGCGCTAACGGAGCGCAGGATGGTCTTTGGTAGCCATTTCCGCCGTGCAGACAGGACCCTGAACCAAGCGGGCAACACGTCCTCCCAGTCCACTCCGACTTGCCAGGAGCCGCCTTCGTCAGCGAAGAACAGGATGTCATCGTTGCCTTCGTCGATCTTGCTCAATAGACTAAAGATAATCTCGAAGGCTTGACATACCGTTTTCTGATCCTCTTTCTTTGACTGAACCAGGCAGCGCTCGAGAAGACGAAGACAATCCGCAATCCAAGCCAGCGTGCCGTCGGACTTTTCCCTGTAGTTCTTAGAGTAGTTCTTAGAATTGGCGGCGAAAGCCTGGTAATACTTGCCGGCTAGACTCGCCTTCTGAAATGCCTTGACATCAGCGAGAAGGTCCACCTTTCTGGCGCCGTCTGGACGAAACTCGTCCGGATCTAGATACTGTGCAATCAGCTTGCGGAGCTTCCCTTGTGGTAGCAGGGTGATGGCATCGTCCAACATGAGGAAGACGTATTCGGTCCCCATCTTGCGAATGGCAGCTCGGAGCTTGTCCCTATCGATATTTTGGCCGGCCATGGGCCACCTTTCCTGGTTGTCGCTCATATGCGGCCTTTGAGGATCTGTTCCACATCACGGCGTCCGTGGAGAATGGCAGCGACTTGAAATGGTGTGGTCTGGGGCCGATAGACGATCAAGTAAGAGTAGACAGGAAAGAATTTTACATCTTCGTCGGTCAAATCCTTACGACTGTGACCGGCGCCGGGGGTTCGAGCGAGAAATTCTATTTTTTCGCGGATGGCGGATTCAACGCGGTCCGCTATTGTGAGGCTGGTCTGTTCTTTGATGTAACGGCCAGATTTCGACGAGGTCGAGCGCAACTTGCGGCGCTAGAACAAAGCGCACGCTCATTTAAGTTTGGTTTTCAAATTCGTGAGGTGAGTATCCAATTGATCTCCCGGGATTCCTTCGCCGCGGTCGAATTGTTCGATGCCGCGCCTGATTTTTGCGTTGACTATTTCCCGGTTCTCCAAGAGCCAACGATCCTGTTCTTCCTGGGTCTCCAGCAAACGGAGCAAGACTTCCTAGTACTACTGTGTTATAAAACATCACAGGCGCCTTCGATAACAAAACGGGCAGGAGGGGAGTTGCTCGATAAGATGTCTGGCAATCTGAATTCGTAGTGTCGCGATGGAATGAGGATTGTGACGTTCAACACGCACGCGGCGAGCCGCGGGGGTGGAACTCGGGCGGAAGTTTCGTGGCGCGTAAGTCCAGTCGACCGGCGCTTGCGGAGGGGGAAAAACGACTTCTTTCCGCGACGAGGAAGCCGTAAGCGGCGATGCATAACGTGGCGTGATGGTGAAAACCTCGCCAGCCTCGACCTTCGTAATGTCCCAGTCCCAACTCTTGCTTCAGTTCTTGGTAGTCGCGTTCGATAATCCAACGGTGTTTCGCTCGTTTCACCAACTCTCTCAGTGTGGTACGGGCCGGAAGAGTAGAAAGCCAGTACTTGGTCGGTTCGCTCTCTCGCTCCGGCCATTCGATTAACAACCATTCTTCGTCACGAGGTTCACTTAGCCAATAGTCCCGATGAGCAGGTCGCACTCGCAGTGCCGCAAAACGGGAGCGCAATTTCTGCTTCGTCCCCTGACGCCAAGAGACCGCTCTCCAATCCTTGGTCGGCAAAGAAAGAGCCATTTGTTGGACAGAAACCGGTTGATGTTTTCTATCCCGGCGCAACAATTTCGGTGGGCGCCCCAGCCCGCTTCCTGGTTTTGCCGGGAGTGGATTTTCTCCAGGTCGCCAAACCGTTGTGTGCCCGCGCACGCCAACAACATACGGTAGGCCCAATTCGCTGAGCTGTTCCCGAAACTTAGTTTCATCGCCATACGCAGCATCGGCTAACACCGGCGCCGCGGTAACTCCATCTGCCAGCGCTTGGCGAATCTGTCCGAGGGCAATCACCGGCTTGGTTGTAAACGAGATCTGTTCCGGAACGCCAGCCTTCTTGCGACGCTTCTGGTCCTGGGCCCAGGTCTCCGGTAAATACAAACGGTACGCGATGGGCAGGCTGGCGTGCTCGGTGGCTATCGACAGGCTTACCGCCACACGACAATTTTCCTGCTTCCCTAACTGTCCGCAGTACTGGTGCGTCACTCCGACGGAGTGCGTTCCTTTCTTGGGGAAGCCGGTGTCGTCCACAATCCAAGCTATCACCGGTCCGTTGCGCTTCATGGCGGGTAGGACGGAGTGGCGCACCTGCTCGAGCAAAGCTTCGTCACTCCACGGAGCATCCGCTACCAAATGATGGAGAGATTGATGCGTCTGCCGCACATTGTCCGGAGCCAGCCGTGCCGCCATGGGTTCGACGCTCTTGCGTTCCCCGGGCAGAAGCAGACCTTTACAATACGATTTCAGCGGTTCTACGCGATCGGCGTGCTCTGCGGCTTGCGCCAGGCTATCGAGATAGGCCGCGAAGCGTTGCTGTTGTGCGCCTGGCGCCGAAGTAGTGGCGCTCATGCCGACAGAGTGTAGGGAGAAGGGGTGCAATCGCTACTAATTTTTGCAGGAAATGTGCCTTATTTTATAACACAGTAGTACTAGAAGTACGCGGATAAAGAAGGCAAAGCAGCCCACGTTTCACGTTCACCTGCCCAGTGAGAGCGACCTCGAGCATAGCCAGCGGCGCGGGTCGCACCGATCGAGGGCGAACCAGCTAACCCTTTGCCCGCAGCATCATCCCACTGCACACGCGACGCGAGCATTCGCGATGAGTGTCGTCAAATCATCGAGTTTGGCTAAGACGCAAGTTATTCCAAAGGCCAAGGCTTCGTTCCGGATGTCCACATGGTAGTCTGCCGTCAGCGTGAAAACCGGCAATCCAGGCTCTCGTGCTCTAAGCTCACGAGCCAACTGCAATCCGTTCATTTCGGGCATTGAGAAGTCCACGACGGCTGAGTTCGGCAATAGCTGCTTGGACTTAACCGGGGCCTCGGAAGCAATCCTAGCCTCCACACAATTGTCGAAGCCGCCACCTTCTTCGAAAAGGGTACGCAGGACTGTTTGGAAAGCGTGATCGTCATCCACGATCAGCTCCGCAGGCATGATTCACTCCGTTTTAGAACAATCCGTCTGGAGAAGTTCGTCGAGCGAAATTGTTTCTGAGTACTGGAATCCCCACCTAGTCCACATGCGTTTCCGGTTTCAGCGGTTTGCTGCAATGAGCACAGCAGGGGATTTGGCTTCGCCATGCCACCTCCAGAGTACGGACGCAGAATGGGCAGCGTCCTGACCATTTGTGATTGCATTCCGGACATGCGCTGAAAATAAGGTCCGAGCGGCGCAAGAGTTTGTTGCCTTCCCGAAGTGAGACCACGAATCGACAGTCCCTGTTTGTGCAGATCAAGAATTCTTCCAAGACGGAATCCCCTTTGCGATCGGACCGTTTTAGAACCGCGAGGGAGGCAGAGGGCAGCCCAGAATTTGGGAGCCAGCCTCGAGCTCTTGGCTTGTTTTCACTGATCAAGTTCACACCAATCAACGCTCCGCCGGGTAAAATTGGAGAATCAAGCCACGCCGGAAAATCATCCGGATGGACCCCGCGTGAAAATCCTCGCACCGACACTCTTTTATGGAACGCGAAGTTGCTTGGGTGCAATGCCGAGAACTACGTACCGCCAGCTACGTATCACTTGCAGGTCTCACTCGTTCTGAGACGCGCCACCGGCTCACGCTAATCCACCGGTCTCCGCTTTAACATTGAATCCGGCGAATGCCAACCCGGTCCGGCTGGACGAGACTGCGAGCCATTTCCCCGGGATTGGAGTACCATCGGCACAGCGAAGCGGAGGTATTGTAAGTGGTGGCCTCCGATTGAAATACAGGTCCTTGCACCTACTAAGAGAGGCAAATGCACTGACAACTGCCAGGTCGGGTCTGGTGGAGGGCACCATGAGCCAAACCGGGGCCAACACGCAGCACAGTAATGCTGATGAAGCGTCGAATGTTATTGAAGAGCGCCTGCGGCTCATTGTTGACACAATCCCCACAATAGTCTGGCGCAAATTGCCTGATGGCTCGGCTGATTTCCTCAACCGACAATTTCGGGAATATACGGGCCTTTCCCTGGAGCACGGTCTGGGCTGGGGCTGGATGAACGTGTTCCATCCTGACGACCGTTTGGTGGAGGAATGGCGCGCGGCTTTGGCGGCCGAGAAACCCTTTGAGAAAGAGGTGCGTCTCGGCCGGGCTGACGGACAGTATCGCTGGTTCCTCATCCGCGCCGTGCCGCTGCGCGACGAGCAGAGTAACGTCGTCAAATGGTATGGAACGACCAGCGAGATCGAAGATCTGAAAAGAGCCGAAGATCGCGTTCGGTTTGTTATCAACACAATTCCCACGATAGCCTGGACAGTTCGGCCTGATGGGGTCGTTGATTTCGTCAATCAGCGTTGGTTGGACTATACGGGCCTCTCTTTGGAGAAGGAAATTGAAGACCCCACACACGCAATTCATCCCGAAGATCTTCCAAGAATCATGAAACGGTGGCTCGAGGATATGGCCGCTGAAGAACCCTACGAGGATGAAATGCGCTTGCGGCGGGCGGACGGAGAATATCGCTGGTTTCTGGTTCGCAGCGCGCCTTTGCGTGACGAGCAGGGAAACCTCGTTAAGTGGTATGGAGTATCCATCGATATTGAGGACCGCAAGCGGGCAGAAAGCCAGTCGCGGACGCTGCTCGATGCGATTCCGCAGCAGATCTGGAGCGGCCCGCCTGACGGCACACTTGACTATTGCAACGCCCGTTGGCGGTCTTACATGGGACTGGGACTGGAAGAATTGCAAGGCGAGGGCTGGCAAAGCATGCTTCATCCTGGTGATCGGGAGCGTGTGCTAAGAGCCTGGCACGAGTCAGTGACAGAGGGGATCCCTTACGAGCAAGAGGAACGTCATCGGCAAGCTGACGGACAGTATCGGTGGTTTTTGGCGCGGGGTATGCCGCTGCGCGATGCTGACGGGCGAATCGTCAGATGGTATGGGACGAATACGGATATCGAAGATCTGAAGCGGGCGGAGGATGCGCGTCGGCAGATCGAGGAGCAACACCGCATAGTTGTGGAGACCGCGACGGAGGCAGTCGTCAGCATCGACGGGAACGGCAAAATCCTGTTTGTTAACCCCGCCACAACCAAAATCTTCGGTTATGAATCCTCTGAATTAATCGGGCAGCCCTTGACGATGCTAATGCCCGAGTTCATGCGCGAACCGCATAGGGCAGGACTCGAGCGCTATCTCGCGACAGGTCAACGCCGCATCAACTGGAAAGGAACAGATTTGATTGGATTGCACAAGAACGGGGAGGAATTCCCTATCGAAGTGTCCTTCGGGGAAGCCAGGAAAGAAGGTCGCTCCATCTTCACAGGCTTTATTCGGGACATCACCGATCGCAAGCGGGCTGAAGAGGAGGTGCGGCGCCTTTCAGGCCACCTTTTGCGATTGCAAGACGAGGAGAGACGTAGGATTGCCAGGGACTTGCACGACTCCACTGGCCAAGACCTTGTCGCTCTGGCAACCACGCTCAGTCAACTACATGCTTCAATCCCTTCGTCCGGCAGGAAGTTGCGCAAGCTCGCTTCCGAGTGTCTAGCGTTGGCCGAGCAGTGCATCCGCGAAGTACGCACACTGTCCTATTTATTGCACCCACCGATGTTGGACGAAGCTGGACTGGAGGATGCGTTTCGTCATTACGTGAAAGGCTTCGCCGAGCGAACCGGAATCGCGGTTGAACTGGAGATATCGCCGCGTCTCGAACGGATGAAGCCAGGTGTCGAGTTGGCTCTGTTCCGCGTCGTTCAAGAAAGTCTCACCAACATCCAGCGGCATTCGGGAAGTCTCCAGGCCAAGATACGAATTGAGCGCGACCCGAGAAAGATCACACTGGAGATCAGCGACAAAGGCAGGGGAATTCCCGGAAACCTGCGGAGACAAAACGGGAAATCATCCTTTGGACTCGGGGTCGGCATTCCGAGCATGCACGAGCGAGTGAAGATCATCGGCGGCCAGCTTGATATTGAATCCAGCAGCAGCGGCACCACGGTGCGTGCGACGATACCGGCAGATGACTAGAAGCGCGAAGAGGCTTCGTATCCTGGTGGCGGACGACCACGAGCTCGTCCGGCGCGGCATACGCGGAGTCCTTCGCGCTCGACGCGGCTGGACCGTCGTCGGCGAGGCCATGAACGGCCTGGAAGCAGTAGAAAAAGCGAATAGGCTGAAACCGGACGTAGCCATCCTCGATATCAGCATGCCCGATTTGGGCGGGCTTCAAGCGACCCGCCAGATTCGAGAGTCAGTCCCGACTACCCAAGTCGTTGTCCTCACCATGCACGAGTCCGACCAGATGGTGCGCCGGGTCCTCGATGCCGGAGCCCTTGCCTATGTCTTAAAATCCGATCTTGCAACGCACCTTGTGAAAGCGGTGAAAAGCGTTTCTGGAGGTAAGCTGTTTCTGAGCCCCAGAGTATCTGACATCGTACTGAAGGGATTCCTCGCGACCGGGAATCAGTCGGAGCCAACGGAGCCTTCGCAAGCCCGGCCAACTCTCCGCGAGGTTGAGATTATTCGTTTTCTGGCACAGGGCAAAGCGAATAAGGAGATTGCAGCCGAGTTAGGAATTACCATCAGGACGGCCGAGACGCACCGGGCAAGAATCATGCTCAAGCTTGGCCTGCATTCTCTCGCCGAGCTCATTCACTATGCCATCCGCCACAAGATCTTCACGGCTCCAAGCGGCCGAGAATAAATTCCTAACCTAGCCAGAAGCGAGCAGAAGTTTCAGTCCTGCACGACCCCCTTACCGAAAGAAACTTCTGAATCAGGTGAGGCCCTTGCTCAGCGCGAAGGTCAGCGCGACCCAACCCTGATAAGCTCTTTGTCTTCTGTGGGTAAATGAGCCGACTGAAACTGCGTTGGTGTGAGTGTGGGAGTCCGGCTCAAGAAATATAGATAGCCGAGCACAGCTACGGGAAAGAGCACGGCGGCACCTTGCCAGACGTTGGAACGGGAGAATGCGCCGCTGACCATTCCGGCAAATAGGAGGCCGCCCATAAAATAGGGGAAAACGCACTCGTAGCAAATCCTGGCGACTTCGAATGATGGCCTGCCTTCGACTAATCCGATTACAGCGGATATAAGAGCCGTATTGAGTGGGAGATATAGGGTGCCTGCCAGTATGGCGAAAACCAAGGGCGCAATGGAGGACCCTGAACCAAGCAGGAGGTGTGCTAACTGGAAGGCAATCGTGGCGCTCACGACAAGGGCGGCGGCGCTAAAGGCCACTTGGACGAGACGAGGCCGTTTCGCGGCCCATAGGGACTGCACGAGGGCAGCCACGAGCGCGATGGCGGCCACTTCTGAAAAAGAGCAACACAGCATGGAGAGAAGAAGGAAGATAAAATTTGGCGACATGGTACTCTCAAGGCCTGGAATTCGGATCTTGAGCGTTGAGGAGACGCTCGCGAAGCCCAGAAGCATCACGAACTGAGAGAGGCTGGCGGAAGTCCACGATCCTGCAGCGATGAGCAGGACCGCGGCTCCAGAAGATACGATCAGCGATATGTAGATCCTAGCTGTTCGCGGCATTAATTTCCCAAAACGACGGAGTTGCCCCAAACCACGGAGTTACCCCAGACCACAGAGTTACCCCAGACCACCGAATTGCCCCACACAACAGAGTTACCCCAAACCACGGAATTACCCCAAATTACGGAGTTGCCCCAGACATTCGGGTTGGTCCACACGGTCCCCGGAGCACCTGTGACGGTCACGGTGTTGTCGGCCGAGTTGTACACGGCCGTGGGTGACATAGCAGAACCCAGAGTTGCGGGAGCAAGGTCGGTGTTGGCGAGTGCAGCAGATGCGTCAACCGCGCCGGCGCCCACCGCAAACATGTCCTGCTCGATCGTATAGGTCACACCCGTACCCAAGTCCGTCGCCGTTGTGTATTGCCCAAAGCCTTTCCAGGCTGTCTTCATTAAGCGGGCTTTCACCTGGTCTGGAGTGAGCGACGGGTTTTGCTGGACAAGCAGGGCCGCGACACCGCTGACCACTGGCGTGGCCATGCTCGTGCCGCTCATGGTCATGTAGTTTGCGGGCCCGTATTGAGAACCGCAGTTCGTCCCGGATCCGTCGCAGGGGAAAACCGCGAGTGACGGATACTCGGTGATAAGTGTGCTACTCGGAGACGCCAGCAGCGATACCACGGAATTACCTGGGGCGACAAGATCCGGCTTCACTATGTGATCGAACGTCGTCGGGCCTTTCGAGCTATAGCTCGTCACGGTCTGGGCGGCTTGCGAGCCCGTACCGTGTGTATTGGTGGCGCCAACGGTGATCACGAAGGGATCGTTGCCGGGCGCGCCGATTGTGGCGTATCCATTCGTGCCGGCTCCGTTGTATTCACCCATGTTGCCCGCCGCGGCCACCACGACGATGCCTGCTTGCCATGCGGATTCCACTGCCTGGCAAAGAGGATCGAGCGTGTAGCTCTCGAAGACGCCGCGAGATAGCGACAGATTAATCACCCGAATGTTATAGGTGTTTTTGAGATTGATGGCTTGTTGAATCGCGGCAATCACCGAACTGTCGACGCTCGCGCCAGTGCCGTCCAGTACGCGCAAGGCGACGATACTGGCTTCCGGGGCGATTCCGCGATACACGTTCGGATAGTTCTGGAGGCTGGTGGAATCGTAGGCGTTTCCAGCGACGATACCGGCCACGTGAGTTCCGTGACCGTACGCGTCAGTCGTGGAGGAATCGCCCGGTACAAAGCTTTGGTTATAAACGACACGGGACGGGCTGGCATTTCCATCAGAATTCAGGTCAGACACATAGCCGACGCCACTGTCGATGATGGCGACGCCAACGCCGGTGCCATCCCAGCCTCCGGAGTAGGCGATGTCGGCGTTGACGGCCGTGACGACGGGGTCCATCGTGCCGCGGACCTGGCGGTTCGGAGAGATATACGCCACGTTGGAGTGGGAAGCGAGGCTGTTCAGATTAGAACCCTGAATAGTTACCAACTGAGCATGGATGAGGGAGAGATCAGATTTTACAGTTGCGCCGTCAGCGGTGAGGTCAGAAAAGCCTGTTGATCCTTTGAACTGAACGATAACGTCCACGGGCTTTGCGGGGTCAAGACCTTTGAGGTCGGGAGCGATTTTGGCAGCGATCTGGGTTGGCAGGCTCACGACATCGGTCGACGGGGCGCCAGACACGGGTCCTTGCTGGGGGGCAGATAGATCCTTGGTACCTGCCGGCGGGGTATGCGGCAGAACTGGGCTGCCATTGGCTGTGGCGAGTGACGGACTGGCAACCGCACCGTTCTCTGCTATCTCGGAATGAGGATACGGGGTCGAGGCTCGGCTCGAATCGCGCCCAGTGGACCCAGCGTTGTAAGAGCCCCGCGCGGCTGTCAGAAGCGCGGTAACCTGATCGGGCGCGGTATTAGCCGCCGTTTGAAGGACTTGCGAGTTACCAAGAGGATGAAAGAGATGGCCTGTCAATCCCAGACCGGCAATCAGGAGGGAAAAGGCGATCAGTGTACCCCAGGTAGTCGTCCGTAATAGTCCGCCTTGCTTACGATCTGAGTTCTTAGATGGGCTGGGATGCATTTTTGCTCGCTTTCCAGATAAGGCTAACCGGATGCTAGGACTTGCATTTCGGGCTCCCTAAGTTTTAGGCGTTGGAGGTCATTTCAGTCGATGGTACATGGGTCGGGAGGGCCCAGTACCAAAGTAGACCTAGTTTTGGCCATCGGTTTGGGGGCGCTTAGAAGGGGAACCGAATCGGGAATGGCAGAAGACGTTCGGCCTGGAACCCCGGGGGGAAAACCCGTTGCCTCCAAGGTTAATCTTCGGACAAAACTCACCACTCGTACTATGGGCACAGGGTCCTTTATTCCGGACACTGTATGTACCAAAAAGGATCGTGCGATTTTGCTCGCCGATCCAGGAACGCATGCCCACACAAAGCGCCAGAGATGGGAATGATTCGTTGAATCCGGCTCGCCAGCCTGAAATGGCGAGTGGGAGCGACGCCGTCCGTGGCCGTTCGAAATCATGGATAAGCAAGTTCTTCCTATCGATTGCCAATAGATACCAGGAGATCTGGTCTGCCCCCGGCAAGAAGGGGCAAAAGCTGAGTTCGCCGGCGACGCTGTTCATATTGTTGCAAGTAGTAATCGGAATTCCGCTGTTGCCTTATGCGCTTTTGCATTGGCACCCGGAAAGCGAACTTCGGTTTGCCTGTTTTTTCGGGGTGGCACTGGCCGCTTCGTTATTTAAGGTGCGGCTTCCCGGGATTGAGGCGACCATGTCCGCCAATTTCCTGTTCATCCTTGTGGGGATTCTGGATCTGTCGTACCCCGAGACACTGCTCATGGGATGTTTCGGGGGGTTGGTGCAGTCGATTTGGCAGTCGAAACCTCGGCCGCGACTTATCCAGATTTTATTCAATTTTGCCAATCTTTCGATTTCGATCACCGCGGCAAATCTTGTATTTCACAGCAAGTTCGCTTCCCACCTGGGGCTTGCTTGGCCGTTGTTGCTGGTTTCGGCTTCGACGACCTACTTTGCGATAAATACGATGTCTGTTTCGGGAATCATCGCTCTGACCCAGAGGCGGAATCCGCTGCTGGTGTGGAAGGAATGTTATCTGTGGTCGTTTCCTTATCATTTGTTGGGCGCGATGATCGCGGGAGGCGTGAGCCTGATCAATCGGGCGTTCGGATGGCAATTCGCAATCTTGGTCCTGCCACTCGTGTATTGGATGTACCGGTCTTATCGAATCTATCTGGATCGCTTGGAGGCTGAGAAAAAACATACCGAGGAGATTGCGGACCTGCACCTGCGAACGATCGAGGCGCTGTCACTTGCCATCGAGGCCAAAGATCACAGTACGCATGATCACTTGAAACGGGTGCAGACCTACGCGGTGCAGCTCGGGAAGGATTTGGGGTTGAGCGAGGCGGAACTGAACGCGCTGCGCGCCGCCTCGATGCTTCACGACATCGGCAAGCTGGCTGTTCCAGAGCAAATACTTTCGAAGCCCGGAAAGCTGACCCCGGAAGAATTCGATCGGATGAAAATCCATCCAATCGTTGGCGCCGAAATCCTAGACCGCGTCCAATTTCCTTACCCGGTTGTTCCGATTGTTCGGTCTCACCACGAAAAGTGGGATGGCACGGGATATCCGCACGGATTGAAAGGGCAAGGGATTCCCATCGGGGCACGGATCCTTTCGGTAGTGGACTGTTTTGACGCACTCACATCGGAACGGCCGTACCGGCGTGCGATGTCTGCTGATGAGGCCATGAAGCATCTGATTTCAGAGATAGAGACGAGTTTTGATCCGCGGGTGGTCGAGGCGATCGAAAAGAGATACCCCGAACTCGAGCAGGTCGTGAGCCGATCCCAGAGCACGAAGAGTCCTTTTCCATCTGTCGCCAACCCTAATCGATCTGTTCCGTCGGCGGGATTTGCCGAGGTGCCAAACGCCTCGGAGGTTCGAACGACCTCCTTCCTGGCGTCGATCGTTTCCGCCCGGCAGGAGGCGCAGCTACTGTTCGAACTGGCGCAAACGCTTGGCAATTCCTTGAGTTTGCGCGAGACGCTCTCGGTCGTTGCGGTTCGATTGAAGGAAATGGTTCCACACGACTTAATCGTTTTCTTTGTGTGCGATGGTGAAAAGCTGACTCCGCGTTATGTGCACGGAGTCGACTACGACCTTTTCCGTACGTTGGAGATGCCCATAGGACAGGGAGTTTCCGGGTGGGTCGCAAAGCACAACAAACCGATCATCAACGGTGACCCCGTGACGGAATCCAAGCATCTCGGCGATCCGTCTCGCGTGACCGTGTTGCGATCGACGCTTTCCATTCCGCTCCAAGGAAGGGAAGGGGTCGCTGGAGTCTTGACGTTGTACCTGAAAGAGAAGCAGGCATTTACAAAAGATCATATGCGCATGCTGCTGGCGGCCAGCTCGAAGCTGGGCTTGTCCGTGGAAAACTCGCTGCAATTTGAGAAAGCGCAAGACTCAGCGAGTACGGATTTCCTCACCGGTTTGCCAAACGCCCGATCGATTTGCTCGCACTTGGATAGCGAGCTGGCACGTTCAAAGCGCAGCGGGCAGCATCTGGCGGTCCTGCTTTGTGATCTCAACGGATTCAAGACCGTCAACGACAATTACGGGCATCTAGTGGGGAACAAACTCCTGGAGCAGATTGCCAGGAACCTGCGCACCGTATGCCGGGAGTTCGATCTGGTCGGACGTCTGGGAGGAGACGAATTCATTTTGGTTCTTCCGGAATTCACCACGACAACGGTCAAGGAATTACTTCCGAGAGTGGAACTTGCGGTGGAGGAAGCCGGTGAGGCCATTTGTTGCAAGAAGGTGGTTACGGCGAGCGTGGGCGCGGCGTTTTATCCAAAGGATGGCTTGACGGCGGAAGAACTGCTCTCCGAGGCGGATCGGAGCATGTATGAAGCCAAGGAAAACCACTATCGAGAAAGAGGCGCACCGTCGCTGCCGCAGATTGTAGTCAGCTCAAAGGGATGAGGCTGACGCGGAAGGTTCATCGTTGCAATGCGGCCATGACACATTGGATTTCAAAACTCGCGCAGAAAGTACTTCTGCTTACGGCGCTGGCAATCGTGGGAGCGCTGCTTTCTGCGACCATGGTGCGGTTCGCTCCTGGTTACGGAGTGGACGAACGGGAACTTGATCCACGGCTTTCCGCGGCTTCACGGGATGCGATTCGAAACGAGTATCGATTGGGCGGCGGACTGATTTCCTATTACCGCGGCTACATTTCGGGATTGCTCCACGGAAATCTGGGGACCTCGGCCTTTCTCGAACGGCCCGTTGCTGGACTTCTGAAAGAACGGGCTCCTTTCACGGTACGGGCAGTTTTCCTCGGATTGACAACGGCGTGGATTGTGGCGTCGGCTCTTTCGCTGCTGACCATTCGTTGGCAAACCTGGGTATTGGAGTATTCGGCGACGGCTGTGACCGGGCTTCTGATTGCATTGCCCACGGCAGTGGTGGCTCTCCTGTGTTTGTATTTGCGGGTACCGGTGTTTCTGGGAATTGCGGTCATCACGCTTCCAAAACTTTTTCGCTATCAGCACAACATACTGGCGCAGGCTCACGCACGGCCATTTGTGCTGGCGGCGCGTGCCCGCGGCGTTGGCAGTAATCGCATCCTTTTTTGGCATGTGATTCCTGCGGCTTGGCAGCCGCTCGTGGCTCTTCTTGGAGTCTCGGCAAGCATGGCATTTGGCGCGGCGATTCCGCTGGAAGCTCTTTCCGATGCCCCCGGAGTGGGGCAATTGGCGTGGCAGGCGGCTCTGAATCGTGACTTGCCTTTGCTGACCGGCATCACCTTGTTCGTGACGCTGCTGACCGCAGCAGTCAATTGCCTTGCCGGGGCAATACAAGAGATGCAGCCGTGAAGGCCCAGCGTATCCTTCGCCTGATCTGCCGCGGGGCCCTGGTCATTATTCTCGCTTCGGGGCTATTCGCGGGGAGCTTCACGCCTTATTCGTATGCGCACCAGTTTCGGGAGATTCCCAATACCGCGCCATCTCGAACACATTGGCTTGGAACGGACGGCCTCGGAAGAGATCTATTCACGCGTGTCATTTATGGGACGCGCGTTTCCTTGCTGCTGGCGCCCGCGGCGGCAATGGTAGCGACCATCCTTGCAGCCATCCTCGGAGGACTTGCAGGGCTACGGGGAGGGTGGCTCGAGAAGATTATTCTCGCGTCCGCCGACCTCTCGATGTCCCTGCCGCTGCTTTTCGTGCTGATTGCACTGCGCGCTTTATTGCCCCTCGATGTATCGCCGGTGCTGTCTGTGGTCGCCACCTTCGTGACACTAGGCGTTCTCGGGTGGCCGTCGTCGCTGCGCGTGGTCTGGGCGGCTGCGCGGAATTTGCGGGACTCGGATCACATCCTGCTGGCACGCGCGCTGGGATGCCGGCAATCACAAATATTGTTTCGGCAGGTGATTCCGTGTCTTCGGCCTGTTTTTTTGGCGCAGTTCTGGATTTCGATCCCGGTCTTTATTCTGACGGAAGCAACCTTGAGCATGTTGGGACTGGGAGTGATGGAACCATTGCCATCCTGGGGAAATCTATTGCACGGGGCTGAGGATTTCTCGGCCATGGCGGCCAACCCGTGCCGGTTGGTTCCTTTATTTGTTCTGGTGCTGACCGTCATCTGTTTTCAGTTTGTTTTTTCTGGTTCGGAGGAACTTGCGTGATGCGGCTTTCGCTACGATGTGCGGTTTCGTTGCTTTCCCTGTGCTTGTTCGTTGGCTCGGCGCCGTCTGGGCGCGGGCAATCCGCGGCTGAATTGCATTTTTGCCTGCATGGTGAGCCTAAGACCTTTAATCCCATTTTCGTGGATGATGAAGCTTCGGAAAACGTGCGGTATTTGACGGGCGGGGTTCTGATTCGCGTCAATCGGCAGACGCAGGCTCTCGAACCCGCGCTGGCGGAATCCTGGCAAGTGTCGCGGGACGGGCGGAAAGTTACATTTCATTTGCGCAAGGGTCTTTATTTTTCGGATGGCACGCCGTTTTCGTCCGCGGACGTGGCGTACACCATGAAACTTCTCATGGATCCCGAAACGCACTCGGCGACAGGCGACGCGTTTCGAACCGGGGAGAGGACGCTCGACGTTCAGACTCCATCTTCGGATGTAGCCGTCATTTCGTTTCCAACTCTTGTTGCTGGTCTCGAACGGTTGTTCGATCAGGTGGCGATCCTCTCGGCAAAGTCTCCCAAAAAAGAAATGAGCGTGCTGGGGCCGTACTACGTTTCGGAATACGTGGCGGGCTCTTATGTTCTTCTTCGGCGCAACCCCAATTACTGGAAACACGATGCCGAGGGCCATGCGCTGCCGTACATAGAGACGGTCCGGCTGGATATTCAAAGGAACCGCGATGTCGAGTTGATGCGCTTCCGGCGCGGGGAATTGCAACTGATCAACCGTCTCGATGCGCAGCAGTTCGACCGGCTTCAGAAAGAATCGCCCGGCGCCGCGCGGAACGCAGGTACGGGGCTTGATGGCGAAGAGATTTGGTTCAATCAGGTGGCGGCGTCCACTTTGCCCGATTACAAGAAAAAGTGGTTCCGGACTGCGGATTTCCGCAAGGGCATTTCCATGGCCATCAACCGGGACGACCTGGTGCGAGTCGTGTTCGACGGGTATGCAACGCCTGCTTATGGCCCTGTGTCGCCGTCCAATCATTTTTGGTTTAACACGTCGCTGCCTGCTCCCAGACACGATCAGCAGGGAGCAATCGAACAGCTCGCTCGCGCCGGATTTCGCTTGGAAAATAGCACTCTGAAGGACAGCGCGGGGAATCGCGTTGAATTCACTGTGATCACCAATTCCGGGAACACGGTGCGTGAAAAAATGGCGACCATGATCCAGCAGGACCTTTCCGAGATTGGGATCACCATGAAGGTTGTCACGCTGGACTTTCCTTCCCTGATCGAGCGGATCACGCGCACGTTTGATTATGACGCCTGTTTGCTGGGATTGGTGAACACCGACCTCGATCCCAACGGTCAATTGACCGTGTGGATGAGTTCTGGCGAAGACCATCAGTGGAACCCGAATCAGAAAACTCCGGCCACGACTTGGGAAGCAGAAATCGACAAGCTCATGCGGGAACAAGCGGCTGCGCCCAGCGAGAAAGTGCGTAAGGCCAAGTTTGACCGAGTGCAGCAGATTGTCACCGAGCAGCAGCCGTTCATCTATCTTGTCAACGAGGACGCGCTGTCGGCTGTTTCTTCCGAGCTTGACGGGGCGGCTCCGGTAGCGCTCAATCCCCAGGCGTTTTGGAATATCGAGTCGCTGCGACTGAAACCTGGCAGGGAGATGGGGGCAAGTAAGTGAGTTTCGCGGGACCACTGCTGGCCGCCAATCTTTCGGTGGACTACCGCAATAAAAGGGGTGTGCTCCGAAGTGTGGCTTTGGGTATCGAGCGGAGGGAAATAGTGGGATTAGTGGGTCAGAGCGGATCCGGTAAAAGTACGCTGGCTCTCGCACTGATGGGACTTCTTCCCTTGAAGGGTGGGGAAGTCAGTGGCGAGGTCTTGTTCAACGGAAAAGATCTGCTGAAGAGTTCGGAAAAGGAGCTCCGCGCGATTCGCGGCAAGGAAATCAGTATTGTGTTGCAGAGTCCGCTCACAGCCCTGAATCCGGCGCTTTCCATTGGAGCGCAGTTGAGAGAGGCCTGGAAGGCGCACGAGCGAGGAAGCGCCGCGCAAAGGACTGCGGTTATTCGGTCGGCATTGGAGAGCGTCAGCTTGTCATTCGACGATGAGTTTCTTCGCAGACGGCCTTCGCAATTGAGCTTGGGCCAGGGACAGCGCGTGTGCATTGCTATGGCGACCCTGCACCGGCCGGCGCTGCTGCTTGCCGACGAGGCGACCAGCGCTCTTGACCCAATCACGCAATCTGAAATACTCAATTTGTTCAGTGGATTAAACCGCGAGATGGGTACCGCTATCCTTTATATATCCCATGACCTTTTGTCAGTTGCGGCTCTATGCCATCGGATCTGCATTCTCCACGAGGGGCAGATCGTAGAGTGCGGCACGCCCGAGAGCATATTTCACTCGCCGCGACATGGCTATACGCGCCGACTGGTCGCGGCGCTGCCGAACCCTCCCGCGCGCAGAGGTTCGGACGATATTGAAGCTAAAGACCCTGTGAGCCAGATCCTCGAACACTCTTCCTTTTGAAATTCTCTCAGGCTGTCACCCCGAATTGAGATAAGGTCTTACCGCCTTGCTGTTTGGCAGTGTCCCACTGGGTTGATCGCAGGACGGCGAGAAGATGGAAAGGCGCTAAAGCAGCGATGATTCGAAATGCGCTTAACGGCTGGAATCTCGAGAGTCTCGAGTTTGTGTTCATAGAAAATGGTGGCGGTCTGGTGTACGCACCGTACTAGGATTTCGGCGAAGACTTGCGTTTCCTGCTGCTTTCGGTAACTGCGGGCGAGGACAAGCCCGTAAAGCATCCAACCACATTCAAAAGCGCGGACGCGACCATTATTACAAAATCGGATCTCGCTGATGCTGTAGAATGCGATGGAGCGGCTGGACGAAATATCCAAGACGTGCGGCCAGACATAGACGTCTCGAGACGATTGGCCAAAACAGGAGAAGGCATAAAAGAATTTTTAGAATTCCTAGGAAATCGGCGCACGCGCTCCCGGGCTGCTGCTGCGGTCTAAGAATGAATGATCACTCTTCTGTCCATCATCGCTCTCGGCTTCTTCCTCGGCGTGCGCCACGCTACCGATCCGGACCACGTCATCGCGGTCGCGACGATCGTCAGCCGCCAGCGCAGCATTCGTCAAGGCGCTTTGATCGGTGCTCTCTGGGGGCTCGGTCACACCATAACGATTCTCGTCGTGGGCTCCGCAATTATCCTGTTCGGCATCGTAATTCCAACGCGAGTCGGTCTCACCATGGAGCTCTCGGTTGGCCTTATGTTGATTGTCCTCGGAATCCTGAATCTCACGGGGACTATGCGCTGGATTACGGAAAACCTTACGCCCTCGCAGCTCGGACCTCACTCGCATCCCCATGGACACGGGGACTACATCCACAGCCATCCTCATGGCCACAGTCCCGAAAAACACGGCCACGCTGATGACGAAACACCCGTGGGCTGGATGGATCGCGTCTTTGGCCGCCTGGGCCTGTATCAAGTCGTCCGGCCCTTGGCCGTTGGCATCGTTCACGGCCTAGCCGGCTCGGCCGCGGTTGCCTTGCTCGTGCTTACAACGATCCGTGTTCCATCCTGGGCAGTCTTATATCTTCTCGTCTTCGGGATTGGCACCGTCGCCGGCATGATGCTTATCACCGCCGCGATTGCGGTCCCCTTTACGTTTTCTGAAAGCCGCTTTGCCCGTCTCCACCGCAGCTTGGGAGTCGCCTCAGGGCTCGTCAGTCTGGCGTTCGGCCTCTTCATTGTCTACCAAATGGGTTTCGTCAACGGCCTCTTCACCCACAATCCCACGTGGGTTCCCCGCTGATTTTCGTTGGCACTTTCTATCTGAGAGCGTCAAGATGAATCGGACTGCTCAGCATCTGTAGGTTTAGAAGCCGTGTAAAAAGATGGGTAGGTAGTCACGATACCGAACGCTTCTGCGACGCCCCTGTCGCTTTCTATTTCGCATATTGGCGAACGCTGAAGGAAATCGGCAACCCTATGAGGAACATATGCACCAACAGGCCTTGAATGAGTCCTGCGAGCTGGAACGGGCCCCGAAAGTGAAGCGCTGAAAGCGGCATGACAATCAGGTTCATAACCAGGAATACGGCGATGCCGTAAAACAATCCACAGACCAGCGCGTGCTGCTTGAGGAACGTAAGTTTCCGGCTCGCCGCGTAGTACACGGCTGCCGCGGAGGTCGCGATAAAAAACTGCAGCACAATCCCAAGCACGTATGAGCTCAAACCATCGTGCGCCGCCGTCCGTCCAAGCAGTCCGGCGGCGATGACGCGCGGCACGCGCGCTCCATAGGTGATGAATGCAGAGCCAAGGTCCAGACCCCCTGCCAACAACCCGCCCACGAAAATCGCCAGCAGCGCATTTGGTTTTTGCGCGGGCAACACAGCAGAAGCGGTGCTCATATTCTCCTCCGCACTATCCAGGGAAACTAAATCGGTTCGCGGCCATTGCAATTGGCAGCCCGACAAAAAGAACGTGAATGATCAATTGGACGAAGATGATTTCGGAAGATACCGGCCTCTCGGGTCTTGCCGAAAGTGGCGCCACAACCAAATTCATCACCAGAAACACGATGACCCCATAGAGCGGTCCAGAAGCCCAGTACGCCCGCGCGAGAAAAGGAAATGGCAGGCACGCCTCCACAAACACCGTCGCAACGCTGAACGCAATCACGAAATGCAGCAGCAGTCCGAATCCTCCGCTCACCCATCCGTCGCGGAACGCTCGCTCGCCCAAAAATCCACTGGCGACCCCCTGCCAGACGCGCAGCGGTCTAATCCCTTTCAGTCCAAACTGAAGGCTCGCGGCGATGCCGTCAAGAACCGCACACGCTACGCCGCCCCACAAGATTGCCCTGAGTGCCCCAGCCATCTGCTAATTGTCCGTGCATTTGGGACGTCGAGTCGCTCAGAATCGGACTCTATCGAGCAGATTCGTATCGCTCTCTTCGCCATCATGGCTAGTCCGGCGCCCACCGCGTCGTTCGGCTTACGTCCACGACGGCCACGACAGCGTGCGCGCCCTGACCGGTCCCCCCGGCGTGCTTCCTGCTTGCCGCGAACTACGAATACCGGTTTCGCTCATGATAGGAGTTCGTAAGCAGGTTAGTCCGGCATTGCGCTTGGTGGGCGACGCCGTGGGCCGATCGAACATGCGGGTTCTTGAAAACTTATGCCGCGAATTTCCGAGCAACCGCTTTCTGGTGAGTGTTCTCAGCCACGAGAACCAGCACGAACTGAGCGTATATGCCCCCAAGTTCAGCCAATTTGATGCCGTTCGGATGCTGGTGGTTCATGAACAATCCTTCGATTGTGGAGGAGATCACTCGCGAGCGCATCGAGATGTTGGGAACTATTTTATTCCACAACACTCCGACGCCCGCGTGCTCGACCAAGTGATCTACAAATGGAACAACACGCGGAGGACCTTAACGCGTATCCTCCCCGATACCTATCGTCTCCTGTCGGAGGACGGTCGTGGCGTGACGCGTGACGACATTCAGCGTGATGTTACCCGTCTTTTTCGATCAAACGCCGAAGCCTGGACGGGTCTGCACTCGCCCGGTTCCGACGTGCCGACCGAAACCTAGCGCTTGTCGGAATTATGTGGTGCGTCGGTCTCGGTGGTAAACTTTCCATTCATCGGAGCGCTTCAATTTCAATCAAGGAAGCGGATAGCCTACTCAGCCGGTGTCGATTTAGGAGGTCACCATCATCTTGAAAGTGAGCAATGGCATGTTCAAAGCTTCGCTCGCAATCTGCATGGTAATGTCTCTTTTTCTGATTGCCGCATCTCCGGCTCAGAACCCAAGCTTTCATAACGCGCCGCTATCCTCCAAGCAACAGAGGAATCCTTACGAGGGCCAGCACCCCGCCTCCGCCAGAGCTGACTATGTTCTCCGCTGCGCGGCTTGTCACGGGCAAAACGGAGAAGGTACTGGAAACATTCCCCCGGTGGCCACTGGCAAAGCCCAGGGCGCCAGTGACGGCGAGCTCTTCTGGTACATCACCAAGGGCGATGTGAACAACGGCATGCCGTCGTGGGAGAGTCTGTCGGAAGAGCAGAGGTGGCAGATGGTCAACTACCTCCGTGTTCTTGGCAGCCTCAAACCGGGTTCTCCCCGTGTTCCACTTTCAGCCGATGAAGCCGTAGCGACTGCCACGAACGCTCCGCCTCCCAAAGCGCCATTCACCGACTACCGTTTCGAGAAGCCTGGCGCGATTCGCAAGATCACGCTGAAAGATCTGCCCGATCCGCTCGCCACAGCGTCGTCCGGCAATGGTCCGCAACTCGTGCCGCGTCCCAAGGAGGCCTGGCCGCAAGTTCTGCCTGGATTTAAAGTCGAGCTGTATGCATCCGGGCTCGACGAACCGCGCTTGATTCGCACGGCACCCAACGGCGATTTTTTCGTTGCCGACAGCCACACTGGCAACCTACTGGTCTTCCGCGGGATAACTCCCGACGGCCAGGCCGCGCAGTCAGGGACCTTTGTCGCCGGGCTCAACCGTCCCTTTGGCGTCAACTTTTATCCTCCGGGGCCGGATCCGCAATGGATTTACGTTGGCAACACGGACTCGGTTGTGCGCTTCCCGTATAGAAACGGCGACTTAAAAGCTCGCGGGCCCGCGGAGCACATTGCCGACGTGCCCGGGGGCAACGGCCACTGGACGCGCGACATTCAGTTCTCGCCTGATGGCAAGAAAATGTTCGTCTCCGTGGGTTCGGCCTCCAATATCGACGACCCGGACACCACTCCGGGAGAGAAAAATCGCGCCGATGTTCTTGAGTTCAATCCGGATGGCTTGGCGATGCAAATCTACGCCTACGGCATCCGTAATTGCGTCGGGCTGGCCATCAATTCGAAGACCGGCGAGTTGTGGTGCTCGGTGAACGAACGCGACGCGTTAGGTGACAATCTAGTTCCCGATTACATTACTCACGTCGAGGAGGGCGGCTTCTACGGCTGGCCCTGGTGGTACATGGGCGGCCATCAGGACCCGCGCCACGAGGGAAAGCATCCCGAACTGAAAGACAAAGTCATTACGCCGGATGTGATCCTCAATCCGCACAATGCTTCGCTGGAACTGACTTTCTATAACGGCAAACAATTCCCGGCGGAATACCAAGGCGACATCTTCGCTTCCGAACATGGCTCGTGGAATCGCTCGGTCCGCGTGGGCTATGAGGTCATTCGCGTGCCCCTGCATCAGACCGGTCACGCAACTGGCGAATACGAAGATTTCATGACCGGCTTCGTCGTGGACAATGGCCACGTGTGGGGACGCCCCGTGGGCATCACTGTCGCCCAAGATGGCTCGCTGCTTGTCACCGATGACGGCTCGAAATCCATCTGGCGCATCAGCTATACGGGAAAGTGACCTCCGCGCGGTTGCGCGCAACGGGCGGAGCGCGCCGAATCCACTGGAGGAGCGCAGCATGCTGCGCCCCAACTCTCCACAGCGCAAATGCCAGTACCAGGTCGCGCCAGTCAATACCCCAGTTTCTTATCCACAACATTGAGCAACGCCTCGCCCTTCCGGAATCGTTCATACTGCTCAATGAAAAACTGCATGGCATTATCCAGCCAATCAGGCGTATGGTCCGCGCAATGCGGGGAAAGCAAAACATTCGCCAGCTTGTAAAACGGATGGCCCGCAGGCAACGGCTCGTGATCGAAGACGTCGAGCGCGGCGCCTTTGATCCTCCCGCTCGAAAGCGCGCCAACCATGGCCTCCTCGTTGATCACTGGCCCGCGCCCGACATTGATCACTACCGCCGACGCCTGCATCGCAGCAAACTCCGCCTCGCCAATCATTCCGCGCGTCTCCGAAGTCAATGGCGCAGCCACAATCACGTAGTGGCACCGCGAAATCATCTCAAGCCGGCGCTCCGGCGGATAAGTCTGGGCAACCAGCGGGTCGGCAGTCTCTGAACGTGGAGCATGCCGCCTCACGGCGAGCACGGTCATTCCAAGCGCACGCACCCTCTCGGCGATAGCGTGCCCGATGTCCCCATATCCGATGATTCCGACGGTCTGCCCGGATGCCCACGAAACGTCGAAGGCCTCCCACACCCCAGCCATCTGATTGCGAATCATGCGCCGAAAATCTTTTGCGAAATACAAAATCGCGCCAAGCGCAAACTCGCCCAAAGATGCGCTAAACACTCCAGCCCCATTGGTGAGCCGCACGGAACTTTCTTTCAACTCCTGGAAAAGTGTCCTCTCCAGTCCCACCGACCGCGAATGCACCCAAAGCAAGTGCGGACACATTCGAAACACCTTCTCAAACAATACAATTGAGCCCGACCAGTTACAGAGCACGCTGGCGTCGACGGCGATGGCTTCAAATGCTTCGGCCGAATTTCCGGCGATAATTTGCGCCTCTGTGAGTTGCTTCCTCAGCATCCGAAGCTGCGCCTCAGCCGGTTCAGCCGGACCAACAAGGACAAGAATCGTGTCGTTTCTCACTGAAGTCCCATGACAGCGCAAGAGATTACACCACAATCGCACCAAGCCGCAGCCAACAAACACAGTTTAGAAAAAATCAAAGCCGATATGCAAAGCCTGGAGTTTGACACCGCAAATGGAGTCCTCATAAACTACACCGATTCGCAAAAGTGATTTGCAGTTGACCGAACAATGGCAAAGTTCTGCGGTTGTCTCTGTCGAATCCCCAATGGTTGGAAGGAACTCTGTGCCTCCAAAAGACTCTAAGTCGCTGAGAAGCTATCGCTGGTACGGCCCGGACGATCTGCGTTCCTTCGGGCATCGTTCGCGGGCCGCTTCCATGGGTTGTACGCAGATGGATTACGCGGGCAAGCCGGTCATCGCGATTATCAACACTTGGGGCGACATCAATCCGTGCCACAGCCATCTTCGCGAGCGCGCGAATGACGTCAAAAAGGGGGTGTGGCAAGCCGGTGGTTTCCCCGTCGAAATGCCAGCGTTTACCCTCGGCGAAACGTTTCAGAAGCCCAGCACAATGATGTATCGCAATCTCCTTGCGATGGAAACCGAGGAATTGTTGCGCTCCTACCCCGCCGATGGCTGCGTGCTGATGGGCGGTTGCGACAAGACGACTCCCGCGCTTTTGATGGGCGCCATCAGCATGAATCTCCCCGCGATCTATGTTCCGGCAGGCCCCATGCTGCGTGGCAATTGGCGCGGCCAAATCTTGGGCAGCGGCTCCGATGTCTCGAAATACTGGGCAGAGCGCCGCGCTGGCAACATCGATCTCGAAGCCTGGACGGAAATCGAAAATGGCATCGCGCGCTCCGCAGGAACGTGCATGACTATGGGCACGGCATCCACCATGACCAGCCTGACCGAAGTATTGGGCTTGACTCTTCCGGGAGCAACCTCGATCCCCGCGGTTGATGCCAATCACCCGAAGATGGCCAACCGTTCCGGCCGTCGTATCGTGGAGATGGTCTGGGAAGACTTGAAGCCGCGAGACATCTTGCGCGAAGCTTCCTTCAACAACGCAATTGCGGCCGTCTTTGCCCTCGGCGGCTCGACGAATGCAGTCATTCACCTGCTGGCGATGGCCGGCAGAGCGGGAATTAAGCTTGCGCTCGACCGTTTCGACCAGTTTTCGAAGAGCACACCCATGCTGGCGAATATTCGTCCCAGCGGCAAATACCTGATGGAAGATTTCTATTACGCCGGCGGATTGCCGGCCTTGCTGCGAGTGCTGGCTCCTCATCTGGATTTAAGTTGCTCGACCATCACTGGAAAGATGCTCGGCGAAAACATTTCCGGAGCTGAAATCTACAATACCGATGTCATCCGCACGCTGGACAACCCCGTTCTCGGCTCAGGCGGCATGGCCATTCTCTACGGGAATCTTGCCCCAGACGGAGCCGTCATCAAAGCTTCCGCCGCCGAACCAAAACTCCTGAAGCATACTGGTCGCGCCATCGTGTTCGACAGCTTCGACGAAATGAATGCCCGTATTGATGATCCTGCCCTCGATGCAGATGAGAACACCGTGCTCGTGCTTCGAAACGCCGGCCCCAAAGGCGCCCCGGGAATGCCCGAGTGGGGAAATCTCCAACTTCCGCAAAAGCTTTTAAAGGCCGGCGTCCGCGATATGGTGCGCATTTCCGACGCCCGAATGAGCGGCACCAGCTACGGCGCCTGCGTCCTCCACGTCTCCCCCGAATCCTTTGTCGGTGGCCCGCTGGCGTTGCTGAAAGAAGGAGACATCATCGAGCTCGATGTCCCGGCGCGCCAATTGAACATGCGCGTGAACGAAGGGGAGCTAGCACGTCGCCGCGCAGCTTGGCGGCCCAAAGAAGGAATTTATCCGCGCGGCTACGGCAAGCTGTTCATCGAACACATCAAGCAGGCTCACGAAGGTTGCGACTTCGATTTCCTCGAAGGCACCGCCCCCATCCCCGAGCCCGAGATACACTGAGCGCGGGACCCGCAACCTGCGGAGAGACGGGACAAAAAGAATGCTCGATTAGTTTGCCGGAAGCTCATTCGGCTGCTGTAAGGCGCGCTTTCCTACACCGATGGCAAGCATGAAAATCCCGGAAAGGCAGAGACTCCCCACCAAGTACAACAACCCCGCCGTGAAAGACCGCGTCCGAGTAACCAGATAACCCATCATGAGCGGACCGACAAATCCTCCCAGGTTTCCCAGCGAATTGATTAATCCAATGGATGCGGCTGCGGCTGATTCACCCAAAAAAGCCGTTGGAACCGCCCAAAAGCATGGGTGGTATGCGAAATAGCAAGCTCCCACAAGAGTGAATAGGGTGACCGCGAGCGTGATGTTTGAGCCAAAAATAACTGCCAGAAATAGAATCAATCCGCAAAGAAACATCGGAACCGCCGCATGCCAGCGCCGTTCGCAAGTTCGGTCGGAATGCCACCCATTTAGTTGCTGCATCAAGAATCCCGCAAGGTATGGCAGCGCAGCAAACAAGGTCACCCGGATGTCACTCTGCCCAGAAAGTCGCTTCAAAATGCTCGGAAGCCAAAACGAGATCCCGTAACCTCCTGTGGTCGCACAGAAATAGCTCAACGTCAGCAGAATGACATTGCGCTCGGAGAATGCTTGCCAAATGGTGTAAGAACGAACTTTCCTCTTCGCAAGTTTTTCTTGCTCCAACTGCCCATCAATCCAATCGCGCTCATCCGGCCGGAGCCATTTCGCGGCTCGCGGCCAATCCGTCAAATAAAAAATCGTAATCACGCCAAAGACCACTGCGGGAATTCCTTCCAAGATGAACAACCATCGCCAGCCTCGGAGGCCGAGCCAAGTAATGCCCAACAGCATGCCGGCGAGCGGTGACCCAATGACATAAGAGAGCGGGTTAGCCGCATAAAAGACAGCTATGGCTTTGCCGCGGTCCTGGTATCGGAACCAGTGAGATACGTAAACCATGACGGCAGGGAAGAACCCTGCTTCAGCAGCACCCACAAGAAAGCGCACTAAATAAAACTCCCGCGCCGTGTGGATAAATGCCATCAGCGCAGTTATGATTCCCCAGGAAATCATGATGCGGGCAATCCAGCGGCGCGCGCTCCAGCGTTCGGCAATCAATGCGCCCGGAATTTCCAGTACCAGGTACCCGATGAAAAACATCCCGGCTCCAAGACCAACCACTTTATCGTTGAAGCCCAGGTCGCCTGGCATTTCGAGCGCCGCGGCGCCCACATTCATGCGATCCAGGAATGCGATGATATAGAGCAGGAAGAGAAAGGGAAGGAGTCGCCACGCAATTCGTTTTCGTGCGCGCTGTGCGACCGCGGGATCAGGCGGTGTGACGGACATGTTCCCTCGATTCGCGAACGATCAAAGAGCGGCCAGGGTATGCTGCACCATTTTCGTTTTTCGCGGCGCAAAATGCGCGCCGCGTAGTATACACAAAAAAGAGACGTAGCTTTTTTCCGTCAACCGTCCGTTCTAGGAGTAAGAATGCGAGAGTACACAATTGCAGCCATCCCCGCGGATGGCATCGGCCCCGAAGTCATCGCTGCGGGTCTCGAAGTTTTGCAGGCGCTCACAAAAAAGGTTGGCGGTTTTCAACTGAAGATCGAAACCTTTCCCTGGGGCTCGCACTACTACAAAAAACACGGCGTGATGATGCCGCAAAACGGCCTCGAACTGCTGCGCCCGTTCAGCGCGATTTATTTTGGCGCCGTCGGCGCTCCCGATGTTCCGGACCACATAACACTCTGGGGTTTGCGACTGGCAATTTGCCAGGGCTTCGACCAATACGTCAATCTTCGTCCCACGCGCATTCTGCGAGGCCTGTCATCGCCCCTGCGCGACTGCAAGCCGGGCGACCTCGATTGGGCCATCGTCCGTGAAAATACCGAAGGCGAGTACGCCGGCCAAGGCGGCCGCACTCATCGCGGGTTCCCGGAAGAACTCGCCACGGAAACTTCCGTCTTCACGCGCGGCGGCGTGTCGCGCATCATGCGCTTCGCTTTCAAACTTGCACAAGCGCGCCCACGAAAACTGCTCACGGTTGTCACCAAGTCCAACGCGCAGCGCCACGGCATGGTCCTGTGGGACGAGATCGCAGCCGAAGTGGCAAAAGGTTTTCCGGACGTCATCTGGGACAAAATGCTCGTTGACGCCATGACCACGCGCATGGTCGCTAAGCCCAGAAGCTTGGACACCATCGTGGCCACAAATCTCCACGCCGACATCCTCTCCGACCTCGCCGCCGCCCTCGCCGGCAGCTTGGGAATCGCACCGACCGCCAACCTCGATCCAGAGGGCCGCTTTCCATCCATGTTCGAACCCATTCACGGCGCAGCCTTCGACATCAGTGGCAAAGGCATCGCCAATCCGCTCGGGGCGTTGTGGACCGCCGCGTTGATGCTGGATCATCTCGGGGAAAAAGATGCGGCCCTGAGGTTGATCGAAGCCGTGGAATGCGTCACTGCTTCCGGACTGCATACTCCCGACCTCGGCGGCAAAGCCACAACACGACAAGTAAGTTCTGCCGTCTGTGACGCCATCCACAATTCAAGCGTTTAGTCCACATTCGGCAAACGATCCGGCCAGACACGCTCGCAGTGAAGGTCTTCTTCTAACCACATACCAAACAGGATTGGGCGCAGCGTCTTGACATGGGGCGCTGCGATTCTTGTTGTGATGATTTGTGGGTGTAGTTTTCAATCACGTATCGGCACCCGGCCCAATCGCCACGACAAAATAGGTCGCTGGCGTCGTCCCAGCATTCTTGATTCCGTGCTCGTCGTTCGAGTGCACGAACCCCACCGAGCCCGGTCCAAGGCGGGAACTCGTGCCGTTCACCGTTATTTCGACCATCCCTTCGCGAATCAGCCACATTTCCGAGTGCACGTGATGGTGGGCCGGGTGGGGCGTGCCTCCGGGCGACAGCGTTGTTTCGTGCACTTCCAACGATTCGCCTGTGGCGAGCTTGCCCTTCAGCACCTCGCGAATCTGCGCGTTGTTCGGCGTGCGAATCGGCAGCTTCTCGAAAGGATACATCGTCGAAGGCATTGCGGTGTCTTGCTCGGCGGAAGTCTCGAAAGGAAGCAATGCGGGCATCAGTATCGCAGGAAGTCTAAAGAACAGCTCGCGCCGCGTTGTAGACATAGGCTCTCCTTTTGCGAAACCAGACTTCGCGCGCCACTCGAGTGATGGTCGCAATTCCCGAAGCACGCCTATAGTAAACCAAGTCACGAGAATTTCGCGGGCGGGAATTAGTTGACAGATGTGCAGCAGGTTCA
>Ga0210395_10000460_pt1 | contig 32225 bp, 26 predicted proteins | sample IncBWH4OmetaG_FD_150861 | JGI IMG/M metagenome (GOLD analysis project Ga0210395, IMG submission 150861) | Forest soil microbial communities from Barre Woods Harvard Forest LTER site, Petersham, Massachusetts, United States - Inc-BW-H-4-O ... | reverse complement strand
AGGCGCAGGCCGGAGGACATCTGAATCAACAGGCGCTGATTCGTCCGGCGCAGCCTGCTCCCAATCAAAACAGCCGGCCCGCGCAGACTGCAACTCAACCTGGCTTCAGACCGTTCAGTCAGCCCAACAGCAGTCAGACCAGCAACGGTAACACTCAGGTGCGGCCTATGCAGCAAGCGCAGCCGCACGTATATGAGGAGCAGGGAACTCCGCAACCCGAGAATCAGAATGCCCAGCCCCAGCCCGGCCGGAATGCTGAGTCGAACCGGACTGCTCAGCCCGCGCAGAATCGCTATGCGCAGCCGGGGAGTCAGTCGAATCCGCAGGCGACGCATCCGCTGGTTCGTCCCACCCCGCCGGTGCAGGAGCGCAGCCCGGAACAGGAGCAACAGCAGGAGCAGAAGTTTAACCAATGGCACCAGGAACGGCCGGCGACTCCTCCGCCAGCGGCAAGGCCGGCTCCGGCCCCGAAGGCTCCGGAGCCGCCGAAAGCGGAGAAGCCAAAGAAGTAGCGTTGACGCTGACGCTGTTCTTGCGGTCTGATAAAGTTCGCAGAAGATGCGTTTGCGACGAAATGAAATCAGCAAGCCAACGCCGGGAGAAGCGCGAGCTCTCCCGGCGAATTTTCTTTTGGCAGCGCAGCGCCGTTGCCGGATAAGCTGTCATCGAAATGAAGTGAGTAAAAGAGAAATGACCGAAGCGAAATGATTGAAGCCAAGCGTCCAACGATCAACTGGATGGATGTGCTGTGGCTGTTATTTCTCGCAGGGCTGGCCTTGTTGCCGCCCGTGCAGGAGATCCACAAGCAACTCATCCTGCTTGCCTTCGGCGTGGTTCAACTGGGCGAGGGCTGGTTGATTGCGCGCGTGCCGCGCCGTGGTCATGCGTATCTGGTTTTGATGAAGATTGCCCTGGCTACGCTGTTGATCGATCACACCGGCGAGCTCAGCATTAACAGCAGCTACTGGCCGATCTACTTTCTGCCCGTGGTTACGGCAGCCGAATATTTTGGTCCGTGGGCCACTCTGGCTTGGACGGCAGTGGCTTCGACGGCTTACTGTTCTTATCTTTATCCCGCCTGGCAGGAATACGGGGAAATCCCGCTTGACGCTTACCCGCTGCTTGCGATCCGGTTGCTTTTCTTTTTTCTCGCTGCCATGGTGGTGAATCGTTTTGTAGTCGAAAACCGCCGCCAAACGCAGCGCTATCAGGAACTGGCCGAGACTCTGGCCGAGACCAATCGCCGCCTGGAGCAGGCGCAGGCCGAGGCGAGGCGGTCCGAACGGCTGGCCGCGCTGGGCGCGCTCTCTGCCGGACTCGCACATGAGATTCGCAATCCGCTCGGCGTGATCAAGGGCTCGGCGGAAATGTTGACGCAGAAGCTGGGAGAATCGAATCCGCTGGCGATGGAACTGGCGGGATACATTTCGACCGAGACCAACCGGCTAAGCGCGCTGGTGACGCGCTTCCTCGATTTCGCGCGCCCGTTGCATGCCGATCTGACGCCGCAGAGCATTACTGCAGTGCTCGATCGCGCATTGAACGATGTCGCGCAGTTGTGGAAAGGCGCGCCGGTTCACGTGGAGAAAGAATACGAGCCCAGTTTGCCGCTGGTGCCGTTGGACGAAAGTTTGAGCGAGCAGGCCTTCATAAATATCGTGCAGAATGCCTATGACGCGATGAGCGCTACTGGCGGGACTTTGCGCGTGAAGGTGCGAAACGCGCCGGGCGAACGCCATGATGGCTCTAATTCTCGCGGCCATAAGGTGGATGGAGTCGAAGTACGCATCGAAGATACCGGGCCGGGAATTCCGTTGGAGCTGCGGGAACAAATTTTTAATCCATTCGTGACCACGAAGAAAACTGGCGTGGGCTTGGGACTCTCCATCGTGTCGAAGATTATTGATGGACACCACGGGAATATTCGAATCGAGGTCGTAGATGGGTCAACGGGTGATGGCGGTCTTAACTCGCGATCGGGTTCAGCTTCAGGCCCGGGCGCGCGTTTTGTGATATTTTTTCCTGCCGCCTCGGAGAGCTCCGCGGTGGGATCATCCGCTCATCTGGTGATTTCTTAGAACGCCGAATTCAGAGAGGCAAAGAGCAAAGAATCGAGGAAGACGCGCGAATGCCGGCAATTCTGATTGTCGAAGACGAAGCCAAGATGCGTCGCCTGCTCGAGTTGAATCTCGGCGAAGACGGATTCACCACGTTTTCGGCAGGCGACGCCGAGACCGGCATGAAACTGCTGCATCAGAATTCGATTGACCTGGTGCTGACCGACCTGAAACTTCCCGGCATGAACGGCCTGGAATTTCTGCAGACCATCAAGCGCCAGAACGCGGCTTTGCCCGTCGTTGTCATGACCGCGTTCGGCAGCGTTGAAACCGCGGTCGAGGCCATGAAGGCCGGGGCCAGCGACTACGTGCTGAAACCGTTTTCGCTAACCGAGATGCGGATGGTCATCCACAAGGAACTGGATGTCCGCAACCTGCGCGAAGAGAACCGGACGTTACGCGAAGCGCTGGGCAAGCGCTATGCGCATCCCAACGTGGTCGCCCGCAGCCCGAAGATGCAGGAAGTGCTGGCCACGGTGGAGCGTGTCGCTCCGACGAACTCGACCGTGCTGCTCGGCGGGGAGAGTGGCGTGGGCAAAGATTTGATCGCGCGCGCCATTCACGAAAAGTCGCGGCGGGCGTCCGGCCCGTTCTTGAAAATCAACAGTACCGCCATCCCTGAGAATTTGTTGGAGAGCGAATTGTTTGGTTTTGAAAAAGGAGCGTTCACCGGAGCTGTCGCCAGCAAGCCCGGCAAGTTTGAACTGGCCGATAAAGGAACGCTTTTTCTCGACGAGATCGGGGACGTGCCGCCGGTGACGCAAGTGAAACTGTTGCGCGTGTTGCAGGAACGCGAGTTTGAACGCCTCGGCGGCACGCGCACGGTGAAGGTCGATGTGCGTCTGATCGCCGCGACGAATCGTGATCTCCGCGCCGCTCTCGAACAAGGCACATTCCGCGAAGATCTCTACTATCGCCTGAACGTCGTGCCCATCGACATCGCGCCATTGCGCGAGCGTAGAGAAGATATTCCCGATCTCGCGAATCTGTTTATCTCGCGCTTCTCCGGTGAATCCGGCAAACCGGTCGAAGGCATTACGCCGGAAGCGATGCAGATTCTGGTGAACTACCATTGGCCGGGAAATGTCCGCGAGTTACAGAATATTGTCGAGCGCGCCTGCGCGCTGGCCAAGGGCAACGTGCTCACGCCGGCTGACATTCACCTGGATGTGCGTCCCGCAAAAGCCGCGAACGGCGCGGGCGGATTCCTTCCCGAGGGGATGACGCTGGAACAATGGGAAGATGAAATGGTGCAGGAAGCGCTGCGCCGCGCCAACGGCAACAAGAGTCAAGCGGCCCGCCTGCTGGGCCTGTCGCGGAACGCCTTGCGCTATCGGCTGTCGAAGATTGGCATCGCCGACGAAGGCGAGAAGGCCGAGTAACGGAGTCGATGCAATCGTCCCCAGGATGTCTCCGGGATATTGACTCTGTCGCGAGGTATGGTCTACTAGTCGGCGATGAATCCTCCACGCATTTTTCGATGGCTGCTGGTTGTGCTGCTGTTGTTCACATTGGAACTCTCAGCGCAGACTCTGGCCGACCGCCTGGGCTATCCCGCCGGCACGAAACTCATCATCGTCCACGCCGACGATCTCGGCGAAACTCACGCGGTGAACGCCGCTGCCATGAAAGCCCTGCAAGGCGGCACGATCAACTCCGCGAGCCTGATGGTGCCATGTCCGTGGTTTCCGGAGATGGCCGATTATGCCAAATCTCATCCCGACGCCGATCTTGGACTGCATCTCACTCTGACGAGTGAGCGCGTCTATTACCGCTGGGGTCCGGTCGCGCCCGCCGACAAGGTGCCGAGCCTGGTGGACGAAAACGGATACTTCCATCATGACTGGGAACACGGCGAGCGCGTCAACCCCAAGGAGGTTGAGCTTGAACTGCGCGCCCAGATCGAGCGTGCGCTGGCCATGGGCGTTCGCCCCACGCATCTCGATTCACACCAGTACCGGCTGATCATGAACGGCAAGGAACTCTTCGACGTGATGCTGCGCGTGGCTCACGAATACAAGTTGCCGGTTTTCGTGAATCGCGATTGGTTCGCTGGCCACCCGTATCTGGAGACGAGCCTCGGTCCCGGCGATATCGTTCTCGACCATACCGTCACGATTGAGCCGGAAGTTCCACCAGAAAAATGGGCCGAGTTCTACCTGACGGCCTTGAAAAATCTGAAACCCGGAGTCACCGAGTTCGTGATTCATCCCGGCTACGACGACGAAGAACTGCGCGCCGCCACTCGCGAACGGCCTTCATGGGGCGCGGCCTGGAGGCAGCGAGACTTCGATTTCTTCACCAGTGACCAGTTTCGCGCGACGCTGGCTCAGCAAAAGATTCAGTTGGTCACGTGGCGAGAACTCGCGCGCGCGAGCGCGGCAAAATGACTTCGAACCAATACTTGAGCACGGAGCTAAAAATGAGAACGAGGGTGGCTGTGGTTTTGATTTGTATGTTGGTCGTGCCATGCGCTATCGCGCAGAGCGCGAAGAGCGATTTTTTCACAACGTCGGATGGCATAAAAATCCACTACCTCGAGGCCGGCAGCGGCCGCGCCGTCGTATTCATTCCGGGATGGACTATGCCGGCCTGGATCTGGCAAAAGCAAATCGACGAGTTCTCGAAAAAATATCATGTGGTCGCGGTCGATCCGCGGTCGCAGGGCGAGAGCGACAAACCGCCTTACGGGCACCTGCCCGAAACCCGCAGCCGCGACTATAAGGAACTGGTCGATCACCTCGGCTTGAAGCAGCCGGTGCTGGTCGGCTGGTCGATGGCGTGCGGCGAACTGGTGAAGTATGCCGAGCAGTTTGGCAGCGAAAACGTCGGCGGGTTCGTGCTGGTCGACGGATTTCTATCCGACAAGGTCAGCCCGGAGATGTTTATCGGGATCTCGGGATGGATGAACATGCTGCAGCAGGATCGCCAGAAGCAAGCCGACGGCTTCGTGCGCAGCATGTACAAGAAGCCGCAAGCGGACGACTACCTGAAGCGGGTGACTGAGGCTTCGGAGCAGACTCCGGCCGACACCGCGGCGGTGCTCATTTACGACATGATTGCAGTAAAGGATTTTTCGCCCGGCCTCGCCAAGATGAGTCGCCCGGTGCTCTTTGCTTACCAGCCTGACTCGCAGGCGACCGCTGACTTTCTGAAATCGAAGCTGGGCGATAAACTGCGGCTGGAAAAATTCGACGGCGATGGGCATGCGCTGTTCGTCGACGATCCGGAAAAATTCAACCACGTGCTCGCCGAGTTCATACAGAGCTTGCCCAAATAGTCGAACGCAGCGTGCTCGGCTAAAGAGTGCGTCCACGGAAAAGGAGCGCCCATGCTTCGAAGAATCGCGATTGCTTTTGTGTTGGTCAGTATCTGCGTGGCGCAAGACAGCGTCGCGCGCATGGACGAGGTAGTGCGCTCTTACGTCGATGCCAAACAATTTATGGGATCGGTGCTGGTCGCTCGCGACGGGAAAGTCATTCTCAGCAAGGGGTACGGATCGGCAAATCTTGAATGGGAGGTACCGAACTCCCCATCGGCCAAGTTCCGGCTGGGCTCGATCACCAAGCAATTCACGGCAGCCTGCATCCTGCTGCTAGAGGAGCGCGGCAAGTTGAAGGTGGAAGATCCGGTGAAGAAATATATGCCCGACGCTCCCGCCGCGTGGGACAAGGTTACGATCTTCCATTTGCTGACCCACACTTCGGGCATTCCGAGCTTCACTGGATTTCCGGATTATCATTCCACCGAAGCGACTCCCACAACTCCAGAGCAGTTGGTCGCGCGCTTTCGCGACAAGCCGCTCGAATTTCAGCCCGGTGAAAAGTGGAACTACAGCAACTCCGGTTATGTATTGCTGGGCTACTTGATCGAGAAGATCAGCCAGCAGAGCTACAGTCAATTCGTGCAGGAGAACATCTTCAATCCTTTGGGGATGAAGGACTCGGGATACGATTCCAACACGGCCGTTATCCTGCATCGCGCTTCGGGTTACTCGCCCGGAGACAAAGGTATCAGCAACGCCGGGTATATCGATATGAGCATCCCGTTGTCCGCAGGCGGGCTGTACTCGACTACGGAAGATTTGTTGCGCTGGGAACAGGGGTTGATGGGCGGCAAGTTGCTGTCTGCTGCGTCGCTGCAGAAAATGACTACGCCGTTCAAGAGCGACTACGCGTTTGGGCTCGCGGTGCATACGGCGAACGGGCACAAAGTGATCGAGCACAACGGTGGCATCGAGGGCTTCAACACTGCGCTGGCCTACTATCCCGAAGACAAGTTGACTGTGGTGGTGCTGGCAAATCTGAACGGAGGGGCGCCCGAGTCGATCGCGAGCAACCTGGCTGCTCTGGCCCGCGGCGAGAAGGTCGTATTGCCCTCCGAAAGAAAAGAGATCGCAGTTTCGCCCGCGATTTTGGAAAAGTATGTCGGAACTTATGAGCTGATGCCGAACTTCGACATCGTCGTGACGCTCGAAGGCAGTCAGCTCATGTCGCAGGCGACCGGACAGAGTAAGTTTCCGCTGTTCGCAGAATCGGAAACGAAATTCTTTTTGAAAGTCGTCGACGCGGAAGTGGACTTCTTCAAGAATGACAAGGGTGATGTAACCCACCTCATCCTTCACCAAGGCGGACACGACGTGAAGGGCACGAAGAAGTAGATTGCCGGCGGTGATGCATCCGCGACCGCAAACTGGCCGAAAACCACCACCCTTGGCTGAGGTCGGCCAACTTCTTCGGATTCGACCGTCTGGCATGGTACAACCGTCTCGTTCCGCATTGAAAACGCACGACTTGTAGACGGCCTTTCCCGCCCTCTTTGGCATGGCAGTTGCCTACTCCCTTGGCAGCGCTTTCATTTAATTTGTGGTTGATTGGTTCGGGCGCGGTTCGAAGGGGTGTTCATGAAAAGCAGATTCATAACCGGGTTTGCAGTCTTATTCCTGGCGCTATCCGGGGCGTTGTCGATCGGCGCGATGGCGCAGACGACCGAAGAAACACCGGCGCCCACAGATCAGCCCAGCGCGCCGATGGAGATCGGGCCGCCGGGGCAGGCTCAGCCCGGGCGAGTTCAACCGGGGCAAGCTCCGATGGCGCCAGATCAGGGTGGGCAGGGACAACCTGGCACCGCGCAGCCTACCGAGGCCGCTCCGGGTGGACCGGAGGGTGAGGCTCCGGCGAAGACCGACCAGGGCGTGGCGCGTGTAAGCCTGATTCATGGCGACGTGTCGACGCAGCGTGGAGATTCCGGCGACTGGTCGGCGGCCGTGTTGAACCAACCAATTATGACCGGTGACAAGGTTTCGACCGGCGACAACGCGCGCACTGAATTGCAGCTCGACTTTGCCAACACCTTTCGTCTGGGTGCGAACTCCAAGGCTAACGTTGCAAACCTCACGCATCGCGACATTCAGATTCAGCTGAGCCAGGGCCTGTCGAATCTCACAGTTTCGAAACAGAGCGAAGCCGAGCCGGAGATCGATACTCCGAACGTTTCCGTGCACCCTGCACACCAAGATGGCGTGTTTCGCATCGAAGTGCAACCGAATGGTGACACGCTGGTGATTGTGCGCGAAGGTGAAGCGCAGATTGCTACGCCGCAGGGCAGCGCCGAAGTTCACACCGGCGAAATGGCGACGGTGCGCGGCGACAGCCAGTCCGCGCAGTACAAAATTTCTCCGGCTCCCGATCGCGACGATTGGGATCGCTGGAACGCGGACCGCGATCACATGATCCGCAACGCAAGTTCGTGGAAGCACACCAATCGTTACTACACCGGAACGCAGGATCTGGACGCTTACGGCAGTTGGCAGAACGTGCCCGACTACGGCGACGTATGGGTCCCCAACGAGGCGGATGGATGGGTTCCGTATCGCGACGGCAACTGGACCTATGAGCCCTACTACGGCTGGACCTGGGTAGGTTACGAGCCCTGGGGGTGGGCGCCGTATCACTACGGGCGCTGGTTCCCCTACGGCGCCGGATGGGCGTGGTGGCCTGGTCCGATTTATGGCGGGGGATTCTATCGTCCGTTCTGGGCGCCGGCGTATGTGTCGTTCTGGGGATGGGGTGCGGGCTTCGGTTTCGGATTTGGCTTTGGCGGTTGGGGCGGATTCGGCTGGCTGCCGATCGGGCCGGGCGACTGGTTCCATCCATGGTGGGGCGGATACGGCGGTCGCTTTGGTTGGGTGGGCTATCGTGGCGGATTTGACCGCTTCGGCGGATTCGCTCCGCTGCACGCCGGAACGCGCTTCTCGAACGTCGCAAACATTCGTGACGCGCGCATTGGCCGGGGCATGTCGACGGTCAACGCCGGACAGTTTGGCGCAGGCCGAGTGACGGCTGGAGCAGCGACTCGCGAGCAGTTAGGCGGCGCGCGCATGATGGCCGGCAATCTTCCCGTGGTTCCGTCGCGAGCCAGCTTGTCGGCGAGTGGACGGGCGGCTGCGCCGTCGACGGTGCGCAATAGTAACGGGTCGGAGCATTTCTTCGGATCCGTGCATAACAATGTGTCGCGGCCGCAGTCGTTCCAGGCGCAGACCGCAAGTCTACGACAGAGCATGGCGCAGAATCATGTGGGTGCGATTACGGCCGGAGGGCGCGAAGGTGCAGGCGAATCGGCGCGGGGTATGAGTGGGGTCAGTGGGACGCGAGCCAGTGCAGGTGCCAGCACGACTCGTGGGTTCACGCCACCGAGTAGCGCGCGTTCGTCGTCTAACGTTGGCTCCGAGCGGGGCTCTACGAACACGGAAGCTCAGCGCGGAACGAGCCAAGCGGCTGGTGGCAATCGGGATGGATTCCGGCCGTTCACACCACCCTCGCACAGCGGAGAAGCTGGAGCGACAGCGAGCAGTTCGGAGCGCGGCAGCAGCGGCAGTTACTGGAACCGGACCGCGCCGAGTTCGGCGGGATCATCGCGCGGCTCGTATTCAGACGGCTACGGGCGCGGATCGGCGTCGCGTCCGCAGCTGGATATGCGGCAGCCGATCGTTCGGAATCCATCGTATGGCGGTTCGCGTGGCGGATACCCCGGCGGCTATCATGCTCCGACGTATCACGCGCCCAGCAGCGGCGGGTCGCATACTGCCCCGAGCGGAGGCGGTGGTGGCCACGTGAGCGCCCCGAGCGGCGGCGGCCACGCTTCCGGCGGCGGTGGACATTCTGGTGGAGGTGGTCATCGCTAACAGATCTAGACGTTGTCAGCGGCGTCGCTTCGAGAGCGGTGATGTAAGACGGTGACTTGGACGAGTTGATGTAAACGAAGTGAAGATAGAGTCAGAGGCGGAAAGGGGCGTGCTTAACGGCACGCCCTTTTTCATGTCTCGAGAATTCGCCGATCACGGCCGCGCGTAAGCCGGACTGTCAGGATCAGGGCGGTCGTAATCGCGGCCGTATTTATTCTTGTGCGCGAGCGTGACGTCGGTTTCCGACAGCGTGAGATTTCCGATTGAGGTGTCGGCTGCACCGACGGTAATCTCGCGGCTCATGGCATGCAGGGCGTCGGGCGCCACCGAAGAGTGAAAGACCTGCAACTGGTAGCGGCCGGGTGGAACATCGGGAATGCTGACATCGCCTCGCGCGTCGGAGATAGCGTAGTAGGGCGTCGCCAGAGCGATCACCACGGCGCTCATCTGCTCATGAATGTTGCAGAAGATGAACGAGATGCCCGGTTTGTCGAACTGGACGAAGCGCGTGGTTCCACTCTCGTAGAGTCCCAGATCGAAACGCTTGCCCTCGAACAGCGAAAACACGTTGTGGAAGAACGGATCGTGGTTGGGAAATTCAACTTTGCCGCCCACTGGAATTACGAGCAGCGAAGGCTGAAAGCTTTTATTCTTCTGCACCAGTTGTGGAATGTGGGCCGGGTCTTGTTGGGGCGAATCAACCGACGCGCCGACGGGAGTGAGCCATACTACGGCGTTCGATGCGTTCGGCAGCGCATGACCATTCCGGGTGAGTAGCACATGGCCCTTGAGAGCCTGCTGGGCGGGCGCGCACACTGCCGCCAGCAGCACGAATAACAGCCAACATTCGTAATGGAGCGAGCGAGTTCTCAAAACAGAATCCCCACGGACAGATTGACCTGATTGGTCGTGCTATTGATGTCGAAAATAGGGAAGGTGTGCAACCGTCTGAACTCAGCCGACAGTACCAGATCGGAGCGCGGACGATAGACAACATTACCCATTGCTCCGCGATTGCGCCCTAGAATCGGTCCAAAATTGTTCGCGTCGGTAGCGAAGCCGCGCACGTCGCCGGCAAACGCATCGTCTTCGGCGAAGACGCCGTTCAACTCCAGCTTCGGAGTCAGTTGAAATTTCAGTTGGGTCCACCCTCCGGCCGTATCGAGACCGCGGATCGGAGTGAAGGGCCCAGGGCGGCCGCCGTAGAGAATAGAAGTTCCAATGGCGCCGCCGAGTCCGCCAATGCCCCGGCCGCGATAGAACTCACCCGACAGGCCGAGGCGCCGGACGATCGGAATCTGCCAATCGGCCATTCCAGCCCAGGCGTCGACGAAACGTCCCCAATCCCAGTTCTGGCGGCCATAATAGCCAGCGACGCCAAAGCTGAGCGGATGGTCCCACACCGGACGCGACCACGCCGTGCGCAATGCGTAGGCGGGCTGGCCAGATTTTTCTCCGGCCTGCGCCGAGCGGTAGAACGAATTCGAGGGAGACTCCCAGTCCAGGTTGTCGAGAACCCCTGCTTGCACAGTAACGGTTTGCTGATCGGACAAGGAGAAGCGCTGTTCGACGCGCAATTGCGGAGTCCAGCCCCAAAGGTTTCCTCCGAAGGCGAACGCGGGTGTGGCCAGTGACGCGAACGATGTGGGCGACAGAGGGGAGATGAACAGAGCGTCCTGTCCGGCCACGACCGAGGTGTGCTCCCAGTCAAATCGGACATTGGCGGTCTGCAGGCGCGCGATTCCGAAGTCCACGCCGTTGCCGGTTGCAGGAAATCCTCCGGCGAAATCGAGTTGCACGTCGGCCGTGGTTCTGGCTCCGAACAGTGTCGGGCCGAAGAGTTCCAGCCCAATCTCCGACTGGCGCAACGTTGCCCCGAGAGTGGCGTCGGGCGACCCCGCGCGTACCGGCTCAGAATAGCTCGGGAAGTCGAGATTGTCGGAGCCGCCAACGTTGCGGAAGGCGTTCATCAGGACGATGCCGTGAAGCCGGGCGCGATACTTGGAAGCGGTCTCGACTTTCGTCTGATATTGTTCATCGATTTTCGAACCGATCAGCGAGGTGGATTCTTCCAGTTTCTGCACACGTTCTTCGAGCGAGGCCGGGGCCTGGGAGGTTGAACTCGCCGGAGCGCCAGCAGGTGCGGCAACAACGGATCCGTTTTCTGCTTTAGGTGCTGCGGCGGTCTCCGGGGCGGCGCTAGTCGCGGATGCGGGCCGCTCCAGCAGCGCGCGCGTGGCTTCGAGATCGTGACGCAGTTGGTGCATCTCGGCGCGGGACTCGGCATTTTCGGCGCGCATCTCTTCCACCAGACCACGGAGTTCGCGGACCTGATCTTGCAGGTCGCGAACGGCGCTGGCGGCTTCGCCCGGCGCCGGCGACGAGGGCGATTGCTGCGCCCGGCTGACCGCACAGAAAAACACGACTGCGGCAACCGCCAATGCGGTTCCGCGGACCGGAGAAATCGTAAGGCTCTTCACACCGTCCTCCTACTCCATTCAGGGTCTGGATACAGAGTCAGGCACTTGGCGAAGAGAGAAATTTTCGCCTACGGGCCCGGACGAGAAATCGAATTTGGTTGGGCCTCATGGTGATGCGCCGGCACCAGCGCAGGCGCATCGAGGCTGGCATGGCCGGCGGGACGAGAGGCATCCTGCACGCGCCCGGGTAGTATGATGCGGAAAACTGTCCGGCCTTGCACAGTGCGCTCCACGGAAATTTCGCCGCCGTGATCCTGCACGATTTTCTGTACGACCGCCAATCCCAGGCCGGTGCCGTTTTCCTTGCCATAGCTCACGAAGGGATGAAACAAGCGCTCGCGGATCGAGTCGGCAATGCCGGGGCCATTGTCAGCCACAGCAATCTCTATGGAACCCCCGACTTCAGCTGCGGTAACTTCCACCTTGCCGCCAACGGAGGGAGCGGCCTCGCAGGCGTTCAACAGCAAATTATATAGAGCGCGCTCCAGCTTCCGCTGGTCAAACCATCCGGCAACCTGAACCCCGCAGAGTACGTCGATGGAGCGGTTGTGATGCCGGGGATGCAGGCGAACCGCGAGAACAGAGCGCTGGATGGTGTCCGCGACGTTGGCATAAGCCGGGGTGAGCGACTCGCGGGTGCGGGCGAATTCGAGCAGCGAGTCGATGAGGTCGGTCATCAGGTTCACACCGCTGCGAACTTCCTGGTACAACTCCTCGCGCTGCACTGAAGTGAGGTGACTGTCACAGAGAAATTCGGAGTTGGCGACGATGGCAGCGAGCGAATGACGCAGATCATGCGAAATCGAACTGGCCATACGTCCGATGGTGGCCAGTTGTTCGGACTCCAGCAGGTCGTGCTGGCTCTTGAGCAGACTGGTGCGCATACGTTCGAAGGCGCGGGTCAGTTCCGCCGCTTCATCGCCGCCGCGAGGATCGAGCGGATGGTGGAAGTCTCCAGTTTCGAGAGCGCGTACCCCAGCGACCAGATTGCCCAGCGGCCGGGTGAACGTGTGCGAGATGAAAAACACTAAGCCGCTGCCCACGAGAATTGCGGCCAGGCCCAGCAGCAGCAGATAGCGATTCAGCTGATCGAGAAACTTCGTCGCCTGATCGTAGGACCCGAGCACGTTCAAGCGCACCTGAATCGGCTGAGAACCTGAGAGCACGAGGGAAGTGGCGAGGAAGCGCTCGTTGCCAATCTCGACGTCGCGCGGATCGTCGTGCGCCGAGCCAGCGATCAGATTTTGAATACTTCCTGCCTCTACCTGCGCCGCCATTAATGTCGTGCCCACGATTTCGTTGCCGCAGGAAAAAGCTACCTGGCTGCCGGCGACCTTGCTGACTTCAGCGGCGAGGCGATCGTTGATCTCGTAGCCGGCCACGAGGAAGCCGAGCAGAACTCCGTTCGTTTTGGAGCCGCGGTAAATGGGCTCGATGAACGTCTGGTAGAGGTGGTGATCTCCCAGCCACCAGTGGCTGGATTCTCCGCGGTCGTCGTCAAGCGATTGCTGAAAGTATTTCTCCGCGGCCTCTTTCGTGAACCCGGGCGTCTTGGTATGCAAGGCGACGACGCGGCCGCCGCGATCGACCAGCACGAATAGATCGCTGCTGCTGCGGGCATGTTGCCAGACATCCTGCGATGCATCCTGGATGGTGACCGGATCAGGGCTGGTCATGATGGCGCGGGTGATGGGAAGGTCCGCCAGCAGCGCGACGTCGGTGGTCAGCATGGTTTCGCGTTCCTGGCGAAAATCCTGAAACGCGGCGACGGAGTTGCGCAGGTTGACCGCAATGCTTTGCCGTACGTTGCTGCGAATGCTGCGCTGCACCAGCAGCAGGCTGGTGGTAGTGAGTCCGGTCGTGATCAGCAGCATCGACAGCAGGAAGCGCGTACGCAGCCGCAGGCGCGGCAAAGATAGAAGCCCGGCACCTGACTCATTCGTTCGAAAGGGCCGGGAATCAGACTGGTCTGAAGCGTGCGCGGGTTCAGGAGTTCGGTTCACGGGAATCAGCGGACGAACTTATATCCCATGCCATGTACCGTGCGGAAGTGTACCGGACTCGAGGGGTCTTTCTCCAGTTTCTGGCGAAGTTTGAGAATGTGGTTGTCGACAGTGCGCGTCGATGGATAGTTCTGGTAGCCCCACACTTCATTCAGCAGCTCGTCGCGGCTGATGACGCGGTCGGCATTCTGCACCAGAAACTGAAAGGTCTTGAATTCCTGGGCGGTCAGGATGACGACTTGGCCGTCGCGTTTAATCTCCATTTTCTTGAAGTCGGCGGAGATGCCATCGAAACTTACGAGCTGCAAATCCGGAGTGCGGGCGGTGTGGCGCAGGGCAGCGCGCACGCGGGCTAACAATTCTCGGGGGCTGAAAGGTTTGGTAACGTAGTCGTCCGCACCCAACTCGAGCAGCAAAACTTTGTCGGAAACGTCGCTGGCCGCGCTGAGCACGACGATGGGCACGGTTGGGGCCAGTGCCTTGATTTCTTTACACACGTCGCGGCCGGAAACTTTGGGAAGACGCAAGTCGAGGACGATAGCGGCCGGCGCCGCAGATTGGAAACTATCGATGGCCGACTGGCCGTCCGATTGCGTTTCAACGGTATAGCCCTCGGTTTCGAATAATCGCCGCAGTGCCTTCTGCACCGCCGGGTCGTCTTCGACCACAAGAATGCGGCCGGAGGGCTTGGTTGCAGTGGCTGGGTTGGCGGTTCTGACAGTGCTGAGTGGCGTAGCGAGGTTCCCCATAATTTGAAGTTTCCTATGATCGGGGGGAGGAACTTCCGGCCCCACGAATTGCCCATCCGGAAGTGGTCTGACTACTGAAGCTTACAACGGTTTGACGGCTAAATCCGCGGATTGTGCGCGTTTTTGACATTCTTTTTACAATTTCAAATCGGTGTAAAAAGAGGCTACGGAAGGACAGTTGCTTGTCGAAACAGGCGCCGCGGTTAATGGGCTGTCCCGAGTTTTCTCAGGGGATTGCGATCAACAGCCCGCCGTTTACGCCCAGAGACTGCTCGCGCCCTCGCCCAAAGTCGTACTCGTAACTCGGTTCAACGTACCAGCCGAACCTATGCTTTGCGGAGGAGGGCCAGTACATGAAGTCGGCTACGGCTTCACCGCCGATGGAGTTCGTTCTCATGCTGTATTGTCGCGAGTGAAACCACTCCGGCCCCAGGCCAACCATAAACTCCGCTTTCTTGGATAGAGTCCATGGCTTCTTGAAGAGAAGATCAACACTCCACTCAGTCGAATGCCTCATGAAAAGCGATGTAACCCCCGCTTCAATCTCCAGTCGGTTCTCGATCGGAGTAACCTCAACCGCAACCGTGGGTCCGAAACTCGCACCCTCGGAAAAGCTCCCGGAGGCAGACCCGCCAATTTCGACGACGGCGGCAGATTCCTTATCGTTATCATTATCGTTCGACTGCGCGAAGGCATTTCCGAACGAAAGACATAAACACACGGTCAACAGGATTTTCATACCGCTTTAGCCTCATCCACCTCTGGCACTCCAATCCTACGCATGATAGACCGCGACCAGTGTGCCGCGACGCGCAAACTTTTTGCAAAATGCATTTGTGAGCCGCGTGAATCCGCCTGCCGTAAACGGCCTGTCGTAAAATAGTGCGCTTGCCTGCTCTCTCGGAATTGGACGGTCTCGTAGTGGTGCTGGTGCGCCCGCGCAATCCTCTGAACATTGGCGCCGCCGCTCGTGCCATGAGTAATTTCGGAGCACATCGATTGCGCCTGGTGAATCCGTTTGCGGAAGGATTTCGCGAGGCCAAGTCCGCTGTGGGCGCCTCTGATCTGTTGAGCAGCGCCGAAGAATTCAAGACTGTTGCCGAGGCCGTGGCCGACTGCGCTTTAGTGGTGGGAACCACTGCCGTGCGCAATCGCGCATTGCAGCAGCCGGTGCGCAGGCTAGACGAACCGTCCGGCGGCGCGATTCGCCAGCAGCTGCAGAGCGCGCGAGTTGCCCTTCTGTTCGGTTCAGAAAAAATCGGACTTACCAACAAAGATTTCAGCCACTGCCACTGGTTGCTGAACATACCAACCAAAGAGAAAAACATCTCGATGAATCTGGGACAGTCCGTCGCCGTCTGTCTCTATGAACTGGCGCGCAGCGTGCCCGTTGCGCCAGCGGCCGAAAAGGTCGAGATGGCGACCGCTGGCCAGACTGAGCAGATTACCGAAGGCTTGCTGGAAGCTCTTCGCATCAGCGGCTACGTGAAGCCGGGGACCGACGCCATGTTCGAGAAGAAAGCACGCTGGCTGATTTTGCGCTTCAAGCTCGAAGCCTATGATGCAAAGCTGCTGCTCGGCATGGTCCGGCAGATTGTGTGGAAACTGCGTCAGCCAGCGAAAGAGTGATGAAAGCAGGGAGGAAAACTAGTGTTTCATGGGCTGTGCCGACGCCTGCGTGGAAGTTCGTTTGTAGCGGAACTGAATCACCCACGTGCCGGCCGCGGATGTGCCGTCCGCTGCGGGAGGCGTGAACTCCCACTGCTGCGCCGCTCTCAGAGCGAGACGCGCAAAATACTGGCTTGGCCCAGGATGCGTAAGTTTCGCCGTCGTCACCTTTCCCGATGAATCCACTTCAACCTGGACATTAACTTTGATCGTGCCGGTAATCGTATTCCGCGCACTCGGAGGCACGTCGGGCAGAACCTGGTGCGCAACTTCGCCGCGAGTTGGTGCCACCTTCTTCTGGAGTTGTGGAGTTGGTGTCGGCGTCGACTGCTGCGCCGTCGTCGGTTGCTGCGCTGGAGGATTGGCCGCCGGCGCCGGCGTGGCTTGCGGCGGGGCCTGCGCAGTGGGCTGGTCGCTTGTAGCCGTAGCTGGCGCAGCCGCGTTCTTTCCATGAGAGTGGAAAACGACGAATCCGGTGAGCATGGCCATCGCAAGGAAAATCGCGAAGATGAGATTACGGTTCACCGGGCGCTTCGGAGGCGGAGGCGCTTCAGGCTCAGCCGGGACCGAGCGCCCTTCGGGTTGCAGCCGCGCCTGGATTTCCGCAATCGAGCAGCGCCGTTTGGGATCGAGATGCAGGCACTCGCGCGCGATGCCGCGAAATGGTTGGGGAACAGCGTGCTGCGGATCGGGATCGCGCTGCGAAGTCGTAGCGTCCGGCGCTTCCGAGGCCGGCTCCAAGAACGCTACGTTCTGCGTAAGCGCGGCCACCAGCGTGACGCCGATCGACCAGACGTCTCCTGCCGGCGAGACAATTCCCGCCGCAGTCTCAGGAGCATCGTAGACATCGCGGCGGCCTGCCAGGGTCGGCTCTGCGAACGGCGCGATCTGATCCGCCGAGAGCTTCAACTCATCGCCCATCGCCTGCACGTTCGACGGCTTGACCCGCCCATGCACCAGGCCCTTGCCGTGCAGGTAGGAAAGTGCATCCAGAAGGGCGGGCAGCAGGTCGGTTACTTCCGAGGGCGCCAGAGGACGCTGCGGAAGAATCTGCGAGAGGTCCTCCTCGGCATATTCCATGAGGAGATAAAGCAGCGGGGTGCCATCGACCTGGGAGCGCCCGGCTTCGAAGATGCGCATCAGGTTAGGATGCGAAAGCCGCGCCGCGGCGCGCCAGCGGGAAAGTTGACGGTCGGCCTCGGCATCCGCTGCGATCAGTTTGATCGCGACCTTCTGCGTCTGTCCCGGCCGCTCGGTGAGAAACACCGCGCTGTGGTCAGAACCGCCCAGCCACTGCCGCAACGGAAACTTCCCGTCGACTACACGCGGCCTTCCCATTGTCTCCACTCCTCAGGCTTGCTCATCACCGTTCCCCGCGAAACACATTCTAAGCCATCGGCCAGAAAACGCTAGCGCCGAGGGTTCGCGGGGCTCAGGACATCGAGTGGCAAGTTCGGTGAGCAGTGGCCAGTGGCCAGTTATCCAAACAAAACTGGCCACTGACCGCTAGCCACTGACCACTGTTTTTTCACCGGCTCTTATAGCTGAACGTCACTTTTGTCTCCTCATCGAGCACCAGCGGCCGAACGAAGCTGAACGATGTGCCGGCCCTCGGCACGTCAATTGCCACCGGCAAGACGCCAGCAACCCGCTTCTGCAGGTTCACTACGTTGGCCGAGGCAGTGTTCAGATTCGAAACACCCGGAGCCAACTGTTCCAACTGATTGTAGTTGCGGCCCCTCACAGCAAAGTCGTTCGAATCGCGGGTTACGGTGCCGCCGCTGGAGGCGCCGTTGAAAATGTTGCCGTGATACGCGCCCGTCGACGTCTCGGTTTGCACCTGAGCCGCCTGTGCAGTCACTTCCACAGTCTCTGACACGTTTCCGACGCTCAGGGGGAACTCGTACATAGACGGTTGATTGGCGTTGTAATTGAGGTTGAGAATGTTGGACTTGAAGCCGGGTGCGTCGGTTCGCGCTTTATAACTTCCGGAAGACATGCCTCCGAGGGACCACCGGCCGCTGGCGTCGGTTGTGGTGGAAACTCCACTTCCCGTGGCCGCATAGGTGATGGTGACGCGCGCGTTGGGAATGACAGCTCCCGTCGGATCGACCACATAGCCGCTCATCTGTCCGGGAGGGGCTTGCACTCTGAAGTTATTGGAGGAGACTTCGTCCTGCCCGGTCTGACGATTGCGAGCATCCTCTTCGCGGAAAGTGGCGGGCACACGATTGGCGGCAATCACGTCACCGCCAAAATCTTTCACCTTGTATTGCTCCGGCAAAAAGACTTCCCAGTTCAGCAGGCTGATGGGAATGTCCATGCTGGGGAGGCTCAGGTCCGCGCCACCTTTTTTGGCGAACGGCGCGCCCGAATGCATGAACACGAACGAAACCGTATAGGAATCGGTGGGAAGAAATCCGGGCCGCAGCAGCGGAACGCGGGTTCCATCCGGGCCCTGCACAGGCTTCACGCGCTCGCCGCCAACGTCGGCGGAAAGAATGCTGACGCCGGCAGGCAGAGCGACTTTCAGGAACGGCTGCGCCTGGTTGCGAAGAACCAATTTAATCTCGGTCAGCGACTTGCCCTCCGACGTGACCATAGTTGTGACGGTTGCGCTTTCTGCCACCGCTGCGAGCACGCTGCCGTCGGGGAAGCGCACCCACTCGAGCGCCAGCGTCGGAGTCTCACTCGGCTGCCGGTGATAGCGAAACGCCGCTTGCGGCGGAAAATGCGCCAGCGAGCGCAGGTAGGGGTTCGCTTCTTTCACGTCCATGCGCTTCAGGCCGCCGCCTTCGGTCGCGGTGAGTTCCATAGTGCCCGCGCCCTCAACTAGCACTTCGCCGGTTTCGCGCTGCGCGTTCTTGAAACTGAGGATCGGCGCGTCGGCCTTCGCGCTGTTGATCGCACGCTCCATCGAGATCAGGAACTGATGCGACCGTTGAGCGGGAGCGTTCACTTTGAGCGTTAAGACGCTGGAGTTCGTTTCGGTGGAATCGAGAGTTGCGCCGGTCACGCCGGTGACTTCGTATCCCGCGGGAATTTCCAGATGGAATTGCGAGGGCTCCCCCTGCACGACAGTGATGTCGGCGAGCACGGCCACGCGCATTTCCGCCTCGCTCACCGAGACGAGCGTCTTCGCGTCGGAGAGAAAACGCACTTCCCGCGGCACAACCGGAGTCACAGCTTCGCGCGTGGCCCACCAAATGGTGGCGGGCTGACCCGGCACAAGAGTGGCTTCAATCGCGGTGTGTCCATTTTCAGATTTTCGGCTGGTGATCAGGCCGGGGCTGATGTTGGCTAGGGTGTGGTCGCCAGGAATCACGACAGCGAGTTGCACGCTGCCCGCAGTCGGCGCGGGCAGAGTGAACGAAGCACGTCCGGCTTCGATTCTGAGCGGCAGTCCGGTATCGAGCGCGACAGAGAATTCGCCCGGTCCCGGAAGCAGAGCAATGTGCGTGCCATTTTCCTGGAGCAGGGGCACGCCTTTGCCGTTCTGATGCGCGTCGAGCACGGTCATTCCGCTGGTGAGCGGAACCTTGCTCACACCCTTGTGAAAGACTTCGCCTTCGAGTTCGACTGTGCCGCGCACGCCGTCGTTTTCAACGTGAAGTTTCACGTCCGCGTGTTTGATGGAGTAGGGAAGCGGTGCGGCTTCCGGGCGCTTGGGCGGATTCGCCGCGAGTGCCACGAGCCGGTTATATTCGTCGAGAGTCAGCGTGACGTTGCCGGAATTCGGTAAGGGCAACTCGGATTTATCGTCACCCGCGCGGGCCATCGCCGCACTCACCGAGCACAGCAGCAGGATCACAAATAATCTGGTTTTCATCATGTTTTTCATCCCGGTTTTCATCGCACACCTCCCTTTTTGTCGCGCTGAAAGCTGAACTCCGCGGCGGGAAACTGGTTCTCGCTGGTGAGTTCGGAAACAAGAAAAATCGACGGCCCGAACGCGGGGAAGGAAACGGTGATGGGCAGGATGCCCGTCACCTTCCCGCGAATGGATTTCGCTTTGAACGAGTCGAGCAGCGCTTGCGTGGAGTCTTTCTTCTCGTCGTCTCCGGCACCCTGAATCTTGGCGTAATTTGCCAACCGATCGAACTCCTTCGCCGCAACCGGAGAAGCAGCCGGCTGCGCAGCCGTTGCAAGTCCGCCAATCCCGTCACCGCTCGCCGCCTCCAGTACCGAGGAACTCGGATTCACATACTCCTGCGCGCGAAACGTTCCCGGCTCGGCCGAAACCTTGAACAGCGGCGGGTAGTAGAGCAGCAGTCCGGTGCGGGAGATGGGAAGGTCGAGCGCGGGCAATGTAACCTTCTCCCGACCTTTTTCTTCCCATGCGGTGGCTTTAGTGAGATAGAGAATTTCCACGGCGAAGGCGGGCGCGTCGTCTCCGCCTCGCGATTTTTCGAGCGGCAACAGCAGACTGCCGTCAGGCGATTGCCCGGGACGAACCGGCCTGCCCGCCAGAGTCACGCTCCACACGGTCGCACCCGCGGGTAAACTTACCTTCACAAAGTTTCTTTGATTATTTCGAATCGCGTAGCGCGCCTGCACCAGTTCTTTTCCGTCGGTGCTCATCAGCACCTGGTAGCGAGCCTCTTCAACGTTCGCCATCAGGACGGCTTGCTGGTCATAACGCGCAACGTTGATGCTCAACGAACGGTTCTTCCCCGCCTCGCCCGACCGCGCGCGAAAGGCGACCAGCGCGGGCGATTGCCGGTTGGCCACCATCTCGCCGAGATCGGTGGCGTCGGCGTCTTCGAGTCCTTGCGCTTTCTGGTTTTTGATTTCGCCGGCGCCCAGAATTTCGACGGCGACGCCTCCGGTGTCGCGTTCGGTGTTCAGCAGCCGCAGCAGCGGGATGTCGATGATGCCATCGCGCGGCAGCCGAGCCTCGCCGTTGATGACGAAGCGCGCGCTGTGCTCGACCGGTTCCAGAAAAGTTACGGCAAGCTCGCCGTTTTTCATTTCCCAATCGGCCACCATGGCGCCGGAAACCTGATTGATCGTTATTTTTTCCGGCAGCTGAATGCGTACTTCGCGGGCCGCGCCCTGCACGACTTCGAAATTGGCTTCCGCGTAAATGGAAGTCGAGTCTTCGGCGAGACTGGTCAGCTGCGTCAAAGATCCACGCAGCCGCAAAGGAAGATCGATGTGGTGATCTTCCGTTTTCTTGCGCCAGGTAAACGTGAGTGCGTCATTGCCGCTCGCGTAGGCGAGCCACTTGGTCTCACCGGTGGTCTCGGATTTTTCCGAAAGCAGTCCGCCGCCGATTCGCAGATCGACTCCCTGCCGCGGTAGCAGGACCGTAGCGCGGGTCACGCCAGATTCCGTGGAGGGCAAGGAAATGCTTTCATCGCCGGCGGAGGACGTGATCGGCACGTCCACATCAAGCAGCAGCACAGAACGGCCCGGATGCGAGAGCAGCGCCGAGAGATGCTTTCCGCCTTTCAGCGGGCTCGGCACCAGCGACACCGGCTTACCGTCGAGCCGCGCCTCGCGGACCAGCAGGCCAGCAGGCACGGGTACGCGCACCCATCCGTCTTTCAATACGTCTACGGTCAGGCTGGCGCGACCGGCGGCCAGGTCGCCCGTAACCTGCAAGTCGTAATCGACTCGCGTCAGCGTGGCATCCAGCGGAGGCGGCTCGGGATCGTGCTCCACCGGATAGGCCTTGGCTCGCAGCACGCGATATTCCTCGACCGGAATCACCACCCATCCAGAGTTGTGAGAAGCAGCGTTGTGGGAAGGCTCGGCGGGCTTGTCGTCGCCTCGGACTTGAGCCGCGGCTGCAGCTCCCCAACAGAGAGAAGCAGCCACCATGCAGGGAAAGAACGGTCTCAGAGCGAATCGTCTGAGTTGCGGAAACACGGCGAGAATCAAATTTTTCATGTGCAAACCTCGTGTCAAACCGGTTCAAGCCTCAGTCCAGCTGTTGGGGGGGATGCGTATCGATCCATGGGGGATGTTTCGGCGGCGTTGGCATTCAGAATAAGAATGCTCGAGCGGGAGAAAATTGCAGCCTATTTCAGCACGGTTTGCTTCGGGATGGCCGACTCCACGGGCTTTCAGCGGGACTCTGCTGTACCATAGCTGGTCGAAAGTAGCGCCGCCGTCCCGGCGGCTGTCGTGGCGGCGTCCCGCCGCCACTGCGAAAGCGAGACGCTATCGCGACAGTCAGCGGGACGCCGGCGCTACCGCCAAGCTCCGGAGGCTCCGATGTCTTTCAGCACAGAGAAGTCGAGGCAGGTCTATGAGCGCACGCTCGGCGTTCTCGTCGAGGCCAGCAGTTCTTCCTCGCGCGGCCCGGCGAATTTCGGCAAGTACCCAATCTTCATGGAGCGCGGACGCGGCTCGCGCATTTACGACGTCGACGGCAACGAATACGTCGATTGGATGATGGCCTTCGGCGCGCTGCCGCTGGGCCACGCGCACCCTGAAGTCGTGGAAGCTATCACCGGAGCCGCCGCCACCGGCGCGCACTTTGCCAGCGCAACCCCGATCGAGTTGGAAGTGGCGGAGATGCTGCAATCGATGGTTCACAACGCCGAGCGCGTGCGCTTCGCCAACACCGGCACGGAAGCCGTGATGGCGGCGATTCGCCTGGCGCGCGGCGTGACCGGCCGTCCGAAGATTTTGAAATTTGAAGGCCACTACCACGGCTGGTACGACGACGTGCTGGTGAGTTCAAACGCGCTGCCTCCGAGTGCTCTGGGATTGCGCAGCGATCCCATAAAAATTCCCGACAGCTCAGGCCTGAATCGCAGCGCGCTCGACGACACGATCGTGGTCCCCTGGAATGATCTGCACGCGCTCGAGCGTGCGGTTGAAAACAATCCCGGCCAGATTGCGGCGATCATCAGTGAAGGTGTAATGGCCAACATGGGCGTGATTCCGCCCGCGAAAGGCTACTTGCACGGCCTGCAGGAACTGGCGCACGCCCGCGGCATTCTTTTTATTCTCGATGAGACCGTGACCGGATTTCGCATCGCTCCCGGAGGCTGCCAGGAATATTACAATCTGTCGCCCGACCTGGTGACGTTTGGCAAGGCGCTAGGTTGTGGCTTGCCGGTTGCGGCGCTGGTGGGTCGCGCCGAAATCATGGACGCGCTCGAGTGGGGTGGCGTGCTGCACTACGGCACGCACAACGGCTCGCGCATCGGAATGTACGCCGCCCGCGCCAACCTGCGCGTGCTCACTCGCGACAACAACGCCGCGTTCGAACATACCTGGCGCCTGGCGCAGCAACTATGCGAGGGTTTCAAGGAATTGTTCCAGAGATGCGGCCGCGCCGTCGTGGTGCAGAACGTTGGTCCGATGTTCCAGTTGATGTTCACCGATCGGCCCGCGATCCGCGACTATCGCGAGTTCTGCCAGTTCGTCGATCGCGCTGCGTTTCAAAAGTTCGTGCTGTCGCTGTTTCCGCACGGAGTGTACATGTCACCCTCGGCGTCGCTGCATTCGATTGTCACGTTGGCGCACACCGAGCAGGATGTGGAGCGAACTCTGGAAGCAGCATGGAAGGCGCTGGAGCGGGAATAGTGATCAGTAGTTAGCATTAAAACTTCTGCACGAGCGTGTTCTAAGCCAGCCGCCGCAAACAAATCAGATTGACAGGGCTGTAACCGCCGACCATAATGCTGGCACGTTTTTGGGCACACGCCGCCGTTCCTCCGCTGCCCGGAGCACGGATTTAGAAAACATTTGAAGGTACATGGACTGAGGCCCCGTTTGAATTGCGTTTTCAAGGAGGCTGGTCAATGACAATTTCAGCGTTGCTGTTGCAGGATCAGACGAATGGAACCGCGGCTGCACTGGGCGGCGGTGTCGTGCTGATCATCATGCTGGCCGTAGCCGTGGTATTCATCATCGGCCTTTGGAAAGTCTTTACCAAGGCCGGTCAACCGGGATGGGCTTCTATCATCCCGTTCTACAACGCCTACATCCTGATACAGATTGCCGGCCGGCCTGGCTGGTGGCTGCTGATGCTGCTGATTCCTTTCGTGAATCTGGTATTCGGCCTCTTGCTCGCCATCGATATTGCGAAAGCGTTCGGGCAGAGTGCGGCGTTCGGCGTAATTCTGCTGTTTCTGCTGGGCGGCGTCGGCTACCTCGTTCTCGGCTTCGGCAACTACAGTTATGTGGGGACGACCGCACTCACGCCGGCCACAGCAACATAGAGCCAGCGACGGTAGCTCCTGCGATTAGCGCCTGGCGCGGTCGATGGCCGCCCGGCTTCGGGTGCTTGCTGTTCCTCGGGATGTCCCTGCCCTCACTGCCTCGGGGCGTCAAATCCAGGCATGTCAAATTGAAGATGCCGAACATCAAAGAACGGGCCAGCCAGCTTTTATCACTGCAAGATAAGGTCGCGATAGTAACGGGCGCTGCCTCCGGTATTGGGCGCGGCATTTCGCTTCGCCTCGCTGAGATGGGAGCATTCGTCGCCGTGCTCGATATCGACGACATCAAGGGACGCGAGAGCGCGATGGAAATCGAAGCTCGCGGAGGAGAGGCGAATTTTCTAAACTGCGATGTCCGCAGCGCAGCCGAATGCCGGCGGGCAGTTGCGACCGTGATTGAAAAATCCAGCAAGATCGACATTCTCTGCAACTGCGCCGGCATCGCCGTCCGCAAAGACATCGTCGAACTCACCGAGGACGAATGGGACCTCGCCCTCGATGTGACGCTGAAGGGAATCTATCTGCTCTCGCGCGAAGTCGTGCCGCATATGATCGGCAACGGCGGAGGCAGCATCATTAACATTGGTTCGGGATGGTCACTGAAGGGAGGGCCGCGGGCCGCTTCCTACTGCGCCGCGAAGGGCGGGGTCGTGAACCTGACGCGTGCCATGGCCATCGACCACGGCAAGCAAAACATTCGCGTGAACTGTGTGTGCCCGGGAGACGTTGAGACTCCCATGTTGCTTAGCGAGTGCGCGCAGCTTGGCGAGGATTTGCCAACGTTCATGCGGGAAGCTGCCAATCGTCCGCTGGGGAGAGTCGGCACGCCCGACGATGTTGCGAATGCAGTTTTGTTTCTGGCGAGTCCGATGGCGAGTTGGATTACGGGGGCGGCATTGGTGGTTGACGGTGGAGGATTAGCCTGAGGATATTGTTCTTGGGAACGTCGTAGCGCCGGCGTCTCGCCGGCTGTCGCGAGGGCATCTTGCCCTCGCGCGCGCGGACGAGACGTCCCCGCGACAGCCGCCGGGACGGCGGCGCTACAAGAGACGCCGTTGCCGCGCTGCTTCGTAAAGCACGATGCTGCCGGCGACGCCGGCATTCAACGATTCAACTTGCTGCGTGTGCGGGATTGCGATGAGCTCATCGGCCTGCGCCAGCACGGCGCGAGGCAACCCCGAACCTTCGCTGCCGACGAAAACTGCTGCAGGCCCGGTGAGCTTCGCCTGATCGATCGGAGTGCCTTTGTGCGATGACGTCGCAATCAAACGAACACTCTGCGCCCGCAGTTTGGCCGAAATCTCTTCTAGCCCGCCAGCAGCTTTTCCAATAGCTTTTCCAATAACGACGGGCAGTCGAAACATCGATCCCGCCGAGGCGCGAATCACCTTCGAATTAAATGGACTCACCGTCCCCTCGCCCAGCACTACGCCCGCGCTTCCAAAGGCCTCGGCAGATCGCAAAATCGTCCCGAGATTCCCCGGATCCTGCAGGCCGGCCAGCACGATGATCGGGCCAACTTGTAATCGCTCCAGCACATCAGCCAAAGAAGATTCTTTCAGCCGCACCATCGCCGCTACTCCTTGCGGCGTCTCGCTGGGAACGGTGGCGTCGAAAAGTTTGTCAGGAAGCAGCAGCGTATCCACATTGGCGCCAATCTGCGGCAGCAGACGGTCGGCCAGGTTCTGCGCCGATTCCTTGAAGAAGACTGCGCGAAAGCGCAGCCCGCTGCGCGTCGCCTCTTCCACAATGCGCAGGCCTTCGATGGCGCAGCTCCCGTCCTCAGTGCGTTCAGCGCGGGCGAATGCCTGGCGCAGTTCCTTTACGAGCGCATTGTGTCGGCCTTCGATGCGGCGCAGCCGCTGCCGGGTGCTAGGCGCGGATTCTGAGGCTCGCGTCATCTTGAATTTCGTGGCCTCGAACTTCGGGTATCTCCCACTCCGATGGTGTCATCCTGACCGGAGCCGTCTTTCAGGCGAAGGGAAGGATCTCCCCCGCAAGAGATGTCGCAGGGAGATCCCTCAGCCCGCTGGAAAAAACGCGGGCCTTCGGGATGACGACGCGTCATCTGGTCACATTCAAACTGCGCCACTACCGCATGATACGCTGCCGCTTCATCTTGCGGCATTTTGCCGTATTATTGTAGGCTTCGCGGTCAATATAGAATCCAGCCTGTGGCAAGTGAGAGAAGGGAGCGCCGTGCGCGCCGAGATCCTGAAGATTAATTGCGATACCCCTGAGTCGTCCCTAGTGAAATACGCCGCCGATCAGATTCGTTCGGGTGAAGTGTTGGGCATGCCCACCGATACTTTTTACGGACTGGCGGCCGATCCCTTCAACCTGCGCGCGGTCGATAAGGTGTACGACATCAAGACGCGTTCGCGCCACAAACCGCTCTCGTTGCTCATCGAAAGCACCGACCAGGCGGAGGAACTGGCCAAGCCGCTGCCCGAGGAATTCTATGCGCTGGCGCGTAAATTCTGGCCCGGACCGCTGACCATCATCGTCAAGGCAGGCTCGCGTCTCCCGCTGAAAGTGACCGCCAACACCGGCAACGTGGCGCTGCGCGTGCCCAATGCCAAGATTCCGCTGGCCGTGGTGACGGCAGCGGCCATCCCCATTACCGCAACGTCCGCCAACTTGAGCGGGGCATCGGAGTGTACCAGCGCCGAACAGGTGCGCGAGCAGCTTGAGGGACGTATCAACATCATCGTCGACGGCGGAGCGTCTCCGCGCGACGTGGCGTCGACCATCGTTGACCTGAGTGACGAAGCCTCGCGCTGGCGCATTATTCGCGAGGGCGCGATTCCTTCCGACGAAATCTCCAAGTTCTTCGCCCAGGGATAGACGCGTCAGGACCGACCTCGAAGGGTGATCGTCCGAGTCACGCCGAGTACGATCGCCAAATACGATCGCCAAAGGATGAAGACTTCATAATGGCCGATGAATCCGCCAAACAGCGTCCGCTCCCGCGCTGGTGGCTTCGTCTGTTGGTTCTGGTCGCGGCAGCCGCGGTTTTGTTCCTGGTGGTTACTGCTGTTGAGATCATGCACACGGCGGGTCTCGAGGAGATCCATCCCGCAGATGCAATTGTCGTTTTCGGTGCAGCCGAGTATTCAGGGCGCCCCTCGCCCGTTCTGCGAGCGCGTCTCGATCAGGCTCTCGCGGTATTCCATCGCGGCGTGGCGCCGGTTGTGATTACGACAGGCGGCGCAGCCGACGATCCCACGTTCAGCGAGGGCGGGGTCGGTCGCGACTATCTGATGCGCCACGGCGTGCCGGAGCGCAGCCTGATCGCCGAAACCCAGGGCCACGACACCGCGGAATCCGCGAAGCGCGTGGGCGTGATCATGCGCGCTAACGGCCTGCGCAGTTGCGTCGCAGTCAGTGACGCCTATCACGTTTTCCGAATCCGCAAGCTTCTGGAGCACGAAGGCATTGGCCCGGTCTACGTTGCGCCGCGCCCCGATTCGCGACCCCACGGCGTATGGCAGCGTGCTGTCGCGGTTCTGCGCGAGACAACGAGCTACTCGCTGTGGCAGCTAGGTGTTCGGTGAGTCGCGGCGGAGGAAATCGGAGCAGGACGAATTCAGAACAGATTCGTTTCTAGAAAGAGCGAAATTAGAACAGGTCAATGCCGTTGGTCGTACGAATCTTGAACCAGTCGTAGCGTAGGCCGTTCATCTGCAAGCCGTTGCGGACTTTCATGAAGGCGTGCTGAATCCGTACTTCGAGATTGTTGTTCTTGGTCATCTCCACCTGGTCGTTGCGGGCCCCTCGCGCCTCAGCCATTTGTCGATTGTTGCACTGTTGGTAGTCCTGGCTCTGCTGGCAAAGCTCGTATCCGTTGCTGTAGTTGGTCTGGCGAAGAACTGTGACGTCAAGATTGGTCTGGATAGCCGCCGCCAGCATATCGTCGTAGCGGTCATACCAGATATGAACCGCGTTCTCGGTCTGCTCGGCCGTGTGGTCGGTTTTGTACTTGGCGATAGCTGCAACCACGTCGTCGGCGTTCTCAGGGCCGTCCATTTTTAAACGTGGGAGAGGGCCCGCGGTCGCTTCCATGTCCTCGTCGGTGAAGACTTTCTTGGCCTTGGCAGCCTTTTGCGCCTTGGCGTCCCGCGCAGCCGCTGCGATCGATGAATCCGAACTGGCGGCATTCTGGGTTGTAGAACTCTGCGGCGGCACCGCTGGTGCGCTCTGGGCCGCAGCGAATTGGGCGATGCCAAGGACAGCGGAAAGCAGGATCAAATTCCCCCGAAAACACCTGCGAAATGGACTCTCCCCAAGCATTGAAACCAATTCTACGGAACGCCCAGCGCAGAGAAAGATGACTAAAGTATTGACGCCGTGGTTCCCAACGGGCCCTACCAGGCGAGTCTTACCACGCCAGTCTTACGAGCCAGGTCTTACCAGCCATTGCGGGCGCGAAGCGCTGTGATGTGAGTCACGTGATGCTGTCCGTGCCAGGCGTAGAGGGCAAGCGTTTTCTCCAGGGTCATGGCGCCCAGTTCAGGGTGCCGAAAGGTGCGCTGCCAATCGGCCGTCCTGAGCGAGCGCAGCAGGCGCACCCAGCGATCATGCAGCGAATCGAGCATGGTGAGCGAGACTTCAACCGGCGTCTCTCTGGTGTCGGCCAGATCTGCCCACAGTTGCTGCTCGTAAGGCTTGATGGTCGGATCATCCTCAGTTAGAGCCAGCTTGAACCGGATGTAGGCGTTCATATGGCTGTCCGGGACGTGATGCGCAGTCTGGCGCACGGTCCATCCGCCGGGACGATACGGGGTGTCGAGTTGAGCCTCAGACAGGTTCGTCACGGCTGCGCGAAGGCTTGACGGCGCCTGCGAAATATCGTCGACGAAGGCGCGTTTCTGATCGTCAGTGAGCGGCCCGTCGTAGTGGAATTTGCCGATGGGATAGCGCAGGTCGGTCATTGGATCCTCCGGGTCAGCAGCGCGGCGAATGCGCGCGCGGAGGCGATCCGCGTGCCCTTGTGCTGTTCGAGCAGGAGTATCCCACTCTTGTCACCTGTAACTAAATAGTCAGCGCCGCCGGCTTCAGCCAAGGCTAGCAGAAAATCGTCGGCGGGGTCAGGGGAGCGGCGAACTCGCGGCAAAGCGTCCACGTTCTCCGCAAGTTTTTTTATCTCGTTGACTAGAGTTCCTGCCTTGTAGGGCCTGATGCGCTCGGCGATAGCGGGTTTGCGCAGCGTTGCCCGCAGTTCGTCGAGATGCTCAACGCAGGTCAGCAGGATGAAGTGTCCCTCCTGCCACGCGCGATAGATGGCGGCTGGGTTACCCGTTTGAATCATGAGGGCAGAAACCAGGATGTTGGTGTCGAGGACTACGCGCATTGAAGCCCCTTCAGGCGCAGAGACGCGCTGTTAAGGTTGCCTGAAGGGATACCGGATCCGATGCGGGGCTTCGGAGAAACCGCGGGACGAAGATCTGGGGCATCCCGTTCAGGGTTTGTCAGCCTTCCTTTTGGCTTGACGTTCAGCGCGGACATTCCTTACCGTTTCGTCAATGATGCGTTGCAATTCCTCAGGGTCAGTATCGGCGTTGCGTTCATGGATGTCCTGCACGGTGCGATGAAACATGCGCCATCGGACGGCCTCCTCGATAAATTTCGAAAGGTCACCCTTCTTTGCACCCCGCGCACCAAGAAACGTGCGTAGAGTGAGATCGGTCTCTTTGGAGACCTTGATATTCCAGCGAACTCCTTCTTCCATTTGGCACCTATGCAGTTAAGCAGATAAACACCTAGGTGTATATTAAACCGTTGCCGACGATAAGGGAAGCACCCTCTCCGAACCTCACCCGTTAACTACAACCCGTTGTGTCCACCCCAAGGAGACCCCACTCCCTCCGGCTAAGAATTTCGGTTCCCGCTGCCCCCGGACTGGTGCAAGATTGGTGCAATTCTGGCCACTTCTAGGCTAAACTCTCCCTGCTGTGGGGTTTAGCATCTAAGTCACGGAAGCCGGGCCGCGGGCCTGCTTCGACGGCTGGTATCGAGGGGGGAATCATGCCATCTTCAGTCTGGTCAGGTCACTTAACCTTCGGACTCATCTCCATGCCCGTGCGGCTGTTTTCGGGCGCGCGCAGCAGCGGCATTTCCTTCAACATGCTGCATCGGACCGACAAGTCGCGGCTCAAGCAGCAGTATGTCTGCCTGGCCGACGGGCAGGTGGTCGAGCGCGCCGATATCGTGAAGGGCTACGAGTTTCGCAAGGACGAATACATCATCATCGAGCCCGACGAGATCAAGAAGATTGAGCCGCAGACCGCCAAGACCATGGAGATTCTGGAATTCGTGAAGTCAGGCGACGTCGATCCTGTTTATTTCGAATCATCGTACTACATGCTGCCGGAAGAAGCGGGGCGGCGTCCGTATGCGCTGCTCACCAAGGCGCTGCAGGAGAGCGAGTACGTCGCCATCGCCAAAATCACGATGCACAATCGCGAATACACGGTGTTCCTGCGCCCGCACGAAGGCGGCATGATGCTGCACACCATGTATTACGCCGAAGAAGTTAAGAAAGTAGAAGGCTTCGGCGCGCCCGACGTGGAGCTGAAAGACGCAGAAGTGAAAGTTGCCCACCAGTTGATCGAGGCGCTGGCCGATGAGTGGGATCCCGAGAAGTACAAAGACAGCTTCCAGGAAAATCTAAAGAAGCTGATTGAAACCAAACTCGAGGGCGGGGAAGTGGCGGCCGTCGAGAAGCCGAAGAAACTGGCTCCCGTCGTAGACCTGATGGCGGCTCTGAAACAAAGTCTGGCCCAGATGGAAGGCAAGAAGAAGCCCGCCGCGGCTATTAAGACCGACGAGCCGGAAGCGGCGACAGCAAAGTCTCGACGCGGACGGGGATAGGGCGAGAGGGGCTAGGGTTAGGGCTTAGTGTTTAGCGTTCAGCAAAGCCCCTAACTTGCCGGCATCATCTGCGCTCGCCTAGTCATCCGGATTGAACCGCCTCTTGAAGGCGAACTCCAAAATCACGGCACCGCTATCATCCAACTTCGCCCCATCCCGCGCGCATCAGAGGAATGTAGCTGACAGCTTGATGGCTGAAAGCTGCTAGCTGCTAGCTGCTCTCTAGCGCGGACGCCGCACAATCGTTACAATATTCGCTTCTGTCGCAATGCATACGAACGTAATCATGCGAATCAGAATCAATCGACCTAAAACTTTTCTTTCGGGGTGCCAATGAGTTTCCGACGTGTGGGCTGGGTGGCAGCGATACTGCTGGCGACCTGGCTCGAACTTTCCTGCGGCCAGATCTACCGCCCCGTAGTCATCCCCATCAATATCACTCCGCCCAATCCGGCGAACTTCCATGCCGTGTTCAGCATCGCCGTCAATGCGGCGTACAACCCCGGCACGGCGTTCCAGATCGACGTTTCCGGAGACAGCGAACTCGGCTCCGACAGCATGGGGATTAATCCCACGCACGCCGCCATCCTGCCCAACAATTCGCGAGTCTTCGTGGCCAGCGCCGGGGGCGGCCTGTGCCCGTCGGGAACGGATGTGATCACGGCCTTCACTCCGGCCGCCGACAGCCCGACCGCGACTGGTCTCGGCCCGCCGACCACCTTTACGCTGCCCAACGTGGGTGCGATTCAGTCTGCCAACATCTCTGCCATTAGCGAGGTCGGCAGCCTGGTGACGGTGACGCTCAGTGCTCCGATCACGGCTGCCGTGGGATCGCAGATCGTAATCTCCGGCATCACGATTCCCAACGGAGCCAACCCCACCGCCTACGATGGATGTTTTCCGATTTTCTCGGTCAGCGGAACCACCGTTCAATACGTGAATTCTGTGACAGGTCTGACCGCTGTTTCT